>SMTZ1_10007494_pt1 | contig 10921 bp, 7 predicted proteins | sample DeeMarSWOR136_30_FD_25667 | JGI IMG/M metagenome (IMG submission 25667)
ATCAAAACGATGATGAAAGGCCTTGGATTACCCTCTGGGCCCTGTCGTCAACCCTTGGGAAAGATGACGCCCAAAGGGGTAGAGGTCGTTCGAAATGCCCTTAAGGAAGTCTACGAAAAGGATATGCAGGTCCTCTGGCCCATTCAGGAGTTCTATAAGGTCAATATTGAAGAACGACTTTCCAACGATCGTTACTGGAAGTAGAGAAAGGACATACAGAAAGAGGATATAAAAGGGCCTGTCCCAGATTGAAAAGGGGACAGGCCCTTTTGTTAGAAATTGGGAATCACGAAGCGGAAAGCAACGGAGGTGATGACGAGATAGACAAAGAAGACCATGAGGAGCCAGCCCATGATATCCCTGAAGTTTAACTTTGCCACGGCCAGCATGGCAATGGCCCAGAAGGGCTGGATCATGTCAGTCATCATATCAGACCAAGCATAGGTGACGACCGTCGTACCCATTCCAACGCCCAGTTGCTTTGCTGCAGGGATGACATAGGGGGATACCGCTGTCCACTCACCACCCCCGGAGGGGATGAGATAGTTAAGAAGACCTCCATACCAGTAGATGTAGAGAGGGAAGCTCTGTGGGCTCGAGATCGCCACAAAGGCACTTGTAAATGCTTCAGAGAGCATGGTGAACCTAAAGAGACCGAAGATTCCTGCATAGAAGGGGAACTGGATCACGATCCCCCAGACCGCCTTTGCTGCATCCTCCGTGGCCTTTAGAAACGCCCATGGCCTCCAGTGGAAGAGGATGCCCAACATTAACATCGCGAAATTAGCAGTGTCAAGAGTTAATCCCTTTCCGATGCCTTTGGTTGAAAAGTTCCAGATCAACCAGATGATACCGCCGATGAATACGATGACGTTAAACCCAGGCCACCAGTTCATCCAGTCCGAAGGGCTTTCATATTTGGCGGGTTTTGGAGGGGCTTCATAAAGCTTGAGTTTATCCATCAATTCAGGTTTCACAACAAATGTCTTTCCGGGTTTCGGGTGCATCAATGCCATCGTGATGGTGACTACCGCAACAATGATGATCGTCAGGATGATGTTAAAGGGGTGAAAGATTGTGTTTGTTGTGGGGATGACCGCGTCCAATAAATTTGCCTTGATCAAGAAATTGTCGGGAGTGGCCACGAGCAGAGTCGCCGATCCGGACAGACCGGAATGCCAGGTACAGCCTAGACCTAAATAGGCAGCAGCGATCAGGAGTCGATAATCCACTTTTGGGTTTCTTCTAACAATGAAGAGAGCGAGCATGGCACTTCCGATCAGACTCAACCCCCAGTTAAGCCAGGCGACGATCATCGAGAAGAGAGCCATGATGACGATGGCTTGCCAGGGTTTTTCAGGATTGGCCCATCCAGAAAGTCCGTTCATCAACCATCGAACAGGAGGGGAGCATGCCAGGATATAGCCGGTCATCATGATCAAACACATCTGCATGCCAAAAGCCAGTAAGGCCCAGAACCCATTTCCCCAGGCTTTAATCGATTCGAATGCTCTTGAGCCAACCCCAACTTCTGGCTTGAATCCCCAGATGAGGGCTAAGATGAAGGTTACAATGCTTAGGAGAATGACGATCACAAATGCGTCCGGGATCCAACGCTCTGTCCAGCGGGTGAGGGCGTCGCCCCAGTCCTTGAGAAAATCAAAACCCCCTTGGGTTTCCTCCTTCTTTTTCTCGTTCATGGGAAGTCCTCCTTGTTAAAATGTTTAACCTCCGCAAATATCCTCCAAATTTCTATCATGAATCATCGGAGGCTGTGGGCTAAATCACCTCCTTCCTTCGGAGAATTGGAAAAAGCTTTCTATGAGAGTTAAAATTAGTAAATAGAGAAAGGGTTATTCGTTGGCTTTTTCATATTAAAAAAAGCCCTTTTTGTCAAGAAAAATGTCGTGGGCCGTGGTCGCTTAAGGGCTTTTTCTCATTGACTTTTTTTTAAATTGTGTTAACATCGTTTCAATATTACAGAGGTTTTTGATTGATCCGATCCTTTCTCGCCATTGAACTTCCCGAACCCATTCAAAGGAAGATCGCGGAAGTTCAGAAGGACCTGAAGCTATCCCATGCTGATGTGCGATGGGTGAATCCTGAGAATATTCACCTGACTCTAAAATTTTTCGGAAATATTGACGAGTCAAGGATTGACCCCATCGTCAAATCGCTCGAAGGTTCGATTCAGACCATCTCTCCTTTTTCCCTTTCGATTCGCGGGATGGGTTCTTTTCCGCATCTTAAAAACCCGAGGGTGATCTGGATGGGACTAGAGGAAGGGAAAGAAGTTCTGGTCTCCCTGCAAAAAGTCGTGGAAGGAGAATTGGCAAAGATTGGGTTCGAACCGGAGGGGAGAGACTTTCATCCCCACCTGACTCTGGGAAGGGTAAAATCGAGTCGGGGAAAGGATGAACTGGTTGGGAGGATGGAGAAGTATAGAGAGGAGGCGTTTGGAAATTTCGTAGTAGAAAGGGGTGTCCTTTTCAGGAGTGATTTGAAACCATCCGGTCCGATCTATACGCGATTGAGAGAATTGAAGTTAGGAGGCCCTTAGATTGCGGATTGCGGATTGCACCTGCCTGCCGGCAGGCAGGGATTTCAGATTGAAAAATCTGAAATCTTAAATCTAAAATCTGAAATTAAATTGGAGGCATAATGAAGACGGATTCCAGCAAAGAGAAGGCATTGAGTTTGGCCATCTCCCAGATTGAGAGACAGTATGGCAAGGGGTCCATCATGCGATGGGGGGAGGAGTCGACGCCCGGAGAAATTCCCACCATCTCCACGGGTTCTCTCTCCTTGGATCTTGCTCTGGGAGTAGGAGGATTGCCAAGAGGAAGGGTTGTGGAGATTTTTGGACCGGAGGCATCTGGAAAGACGACCCTGGCCCTCCATGTCGTTGCGGAGGCTCAGAAACAAGGAGGGACGGCCGTCTTCATTGACGCAGAGCATGCCCTGGATGTTCAGTATGCGAAGCGGTTGGGCGTGGATGTTGATAAACTTCTCATCTCTCAACCCGATACAGGAGAGCAGGCCCTGGATATTGCAGAGGAACTGGTCCGAAGCAGTGCCGTCGATGTGATCGTGATCGATTCGGTGGCCGCCCTGGTTCCCAAAGCGGAGATTGAAGGGGACATGGGGGATGCCCACATGGGGCTTCAAGCCAGGCTCATGTCTCAGGCCCTAAGAAAGATGACCGGCACCATCAGCAAATCGCACACGACGGTGATCTTTGTCAACCAGATCCGGATGAAGATTGGGATCATGTTTGGAAATCCGGAGACCACCACGGGGGGCAATGCCCTTAAATTCTATTCCTCTGTCCGGCTCGATATCCGGCGCATCGCTTCCATCAAGCAGGGCCAGGATGTGACCGGAAGCCGGACCAGGGTCCGTGTGGTTAAGAACAAGGTTGCGCCTCCCTTCAGAGAGGTGGAGTTCGATCTCATCCATGGAGAAGGCATTTCAAGGGAGGGCGATCTTCTCGATCTGGCGGTGGATAAGAATATTGTTGAGAAGAGCGGGACCTGGTATACGTATAAAGATAAAAGGATAGGTCAGGGGAGAGAGAATGCCAAGGTCTTTCTGAAAGAGAATCCCAAGATGCAAGAAGAAATGGAGAAGGAGATTCTTGAACAATATCGTGTCGCCAAAACCGGATCGACGACATAAGACAGAGGAGGAAAAAAATGGATTTAAACCAGATCTTATTAGAGGCCCTTGCTCAGGAAGCTTCTGACGTTCACATCAAGGTGGGGACGCCTCCCATCTTCCGGGTGAATGGAGCCCTGAGAGCTTGGAGTAAGATGAAACCCTTCGATTCGAATGATGTGTCGAAGATCGCCTTCGGTCTCATGAACGACTGGCAGAAGGAACGATTTATCAAGAACCGGGAGGTCGATATGGGGTACGAGGTCTATGGCCTCGGCCGGTTTCGAGTCAATGTCTTTCAGCAAAGGGGCAAAATTAGGATCGCCCTCCGGATCGTCCCGTATCAAATAAAGGGCTTGGAGGAGCTTCATCTGCCCAAGGTGCTCAGAGATATTTCACTCGAGCATCGAGGCCTCATCCTTGTTACAGGGACGACTGGAAGCGGAAAGTCGACCACCTTGGCATCGATGATCGATATCGTTAATAATGATCGGAATTGTCACATCATCACCATTGAAGACCCCATCGAATTCATCCATGAAGACAAGAAGTCGATCGTGGACCAGAGGGAGATTGGTTCGGATACGAACACCTTTTCAAGTGCCTTGCGAGTGGCCCTTCGTCAGGATCCGGATGTGATTTTGGTGGGTGAGATGAGGGACTTCGAGACGATTGAAACAGCCCTGACCGCTGCGGAGACCGGGCATCTGGTCATGTCTACCCTCCATACCTTGAATGCCACCGAGACGATCAACCGTATCATCTCGGTCTTCCCTCCTTACCATCAGAAACAGGTTCGCCTTCAGCTGTCAGGCGTGATCAAAGGGGTGGTCTCCCAACGATTGGTGCCGAAGGCAGATGGCATCGGACGCGTGCCAGCAGTGGAGGTTTTGGTCTCAACCGCCAGGGTGAAGGAGTGTATTATCGAAAAGGACAAGACCCATGAGATCAATGATGCAATCTCAAGGGGGTTTACTAGTTACGGGATGCAGTCCTTCGACCAGTCCCTCATGTTCTTGATGCAGGAAAACTTGATCACCTATGAAGAGGCTCTCAAACATTGCACCAATCCGGATGATTTTGCTCTAAGGGTGAAGGGTATTCTGGCCAGCAGCGATGTCACCTGGGAAGACTTTGAGCATCTCGAAAAAGAGAAGGAGCAAGCCAAAGTGGATGAGAAGAAGGAGAAATTCGCAAAACCGGTGGACCCGAGAATAGGTGAGGGAGGAGGAACGGGCTTGAAACGATGACCTCTGCTGAAATTCGCAAGGCCTTTCTTAAATATTTTGAAGAGAGGGAGCATCGGGTTGTCCGGAGCTCCTCCTTGGTCCCCAAGAACGATCCGACATTGCTCTTCACCAATGCCGGGATGGTCCAATTCAAAGGGGTCTTTTTGACGGAGGAGACACGGGATTACAAACGAGCCGTTACCTCGCAGAAGTGTGTCCGTGCCGGAGGGAAACATAACGACCTGGAGATTGTGGGAAAAACGGCTCGGCACCATACCTTCTTTGAGATGTTGGGAAACTTCTCCTTTGGGGACTATTTTAAGAAAGAGGCCACTGAGATGGCCTGGGACCTTCTCATCCACCAATGGGGGCTTCCCGCTGAGAAGATGTGGATCACCATCTATCTCGAGGACGATGATGCGTTCCATCTCTGGAGAAAGATCGGCATTCCAGCAGAACGGATCATCCGGATGGGAGAGAAGGATAATTTCTGGGCCATGGGAGAGACTGGGCCTTGCGGCCCCTGTTCGGAATTGGTAATCGATCAGGGAGAAGGGGTAGGTTGCGGGCGTCCCGATTGCCGAGTCGGATGTGATTGCGATCGGTTTTTGGAACTCTGGAACCTAGTCTTTATGCAATTCAATCGAGATGGAGAGGGGAAAATGCATCCTCTCGCTAAACCCTGTATTGATACAGGAATGGGCCTGGAACGGGTCTCCGCCATCCTCCAAAGTGTCCAGAGTAACTATGACACCGATCTTTTCAAGCCCATCTTTGAAGAGATCGCAACGATCAGCCGTGTTCCCTATGGCAAAGATCCCAGATCGGACGTCTCGATGCGGGTCATTGCGGATCACAGCCGAGCGTCGACCTTCCTCATCAATGATGGCGTCCTCCCCTCCAATGAAGGAAGGGGGTATGTCCTTCGTCGGATTATGAGAAGGGCGATGCGGCATGGAAAGATCCTGGGAATCAAAGAGCCTTTTCTCCATCGAACCTCCGCTAAAGCAGTGGACTTGATGAAAGAGGCCTATCCGGAGCTTAGAGAATCGGAGGCCTTTGTCTCGGAAGTCATCCGGAATGAGGAGGAGCGGTTCTCCGAGACCCTCGATTCTGGTTTGAAGATCCTTCGAGAAGAATTGGAAAGACTCCACAAGAAAAGAGAGAAGGTCCTTCCTGGAGAGGTGGCCTTCCGCCTCTATGACACCTTTGGATTTCCTCTCGACCTGACCACGGAGATTCTCCAAGACGAAGGCATGACGTTCGATGAAGGTGGGTTCAGGGCCCAGATGGAAGAGCAGAGGCAGAAGAGCAAACAGGCCTGGCAGGGACTTGGAGAGGGGAAGACGAAGGAGATCTACCGGCGTCTAATGACTGAAGGGATCAAGATAATCTTCACCGGTTATGAGGAGACGGAGACCGAATCCAGAATTGTGAAATTGGTGAAAGGCGATGAAGTCGTCTCGATGGCTTCAGAAGGAGACGCCGTAGAGGTCGTGATGGAGAAGACCCCGTTCTATGGCGAAGCCGGTGGTCAGGTGGGTGATCAGGGAGTGATCTTCCATGAAGACTTTTCCTTGCAGGTGGAGGAGACCCTTAAGCCCATCGAAGATTTGATCGTCCATAAAGGGAAAGTGAAGAGGGGCACGGTAAGGGAAGGGATGAGAGCCAGCCTCAAGGTCGATCCAGACCGGCGACGAGCTATTACCCTGAATCACACCGGCACCCATCTGCTTCAGGCCGTATTGAGGGAAGTCCTGGGAACCCACGTTCATCAAGCAGGCTCCCTGGTGGCACCCGATCGGTTGAGGTTCGATTTTACCCACTTCGCTTCGGTTGAGAAGAGGAATCTTGAACAGGTGGAGTTCTTAGTCAATCAGAAGATCCGGGAGAATCTCAAGGTTGAGACGAAGATTATGGCCGTGGAAGAGGCGCTTCAAATGGGAGCCATGGCCCTCTTCGGAGAAAAATATGGCGAGAGGGTCAGAGTGGTGATGGTTTCTGATTTCAGCATTGAACTTTGCGGAGGGACCCATGCTTCGAGAACGGGAGATATCGGCCTTCTCAAAATCGTCAATGAGACCGGAGTTGCCGCAGGGGTGAGGAGGATCGAAGCCCTGACGGGTGAAGAGGCCTACCGATTTATCAAAGAAGAGGAAAGAGAACTCTGGGAGATTGCCTCTGCCCTCAAATCAGTTCCTGGAGAGCTTTCCTCCAGACTGGAGCGATTCTTTGAAAAACAGAAGGAATTGGAGAGGGAGCTGCTCTCCTTCAGGGACAAGTCATCTCATCAGGAGGTTCTGGACCTTCTCGGTTCCGTCAGAGAGGTGAAAGGGGTGAAGGTCCTCTGTGCAAAGGTGGATGGGAAGGATCCAAAGCGAATGAGGGATTTTGTGGACCAATTGAAGATGAAAATTGGTTCTGGAATCATCCTCCTGGGAGGCCGCAGTGAGCACAAAGCATCCTTAATTTTGGGGGTGACCGATGATCTCACGCGGCGGTTTAAAGCCAACGATTTGATCAAGAAGATTGCCCTCCATATTGGAGGAACAGGAGGAGGACGTCCTGATTTTGCCCAGGCCGGGGGAACGGACCTTGAGAAACTGGACGAGGCACTCAAGGCGATTGACGATCTCATTTAATGAGTTGCGTGTGACCCATAATCCCCCCACCCCCTTCAGAACTTGCCTACGGGTGGCAGGAGGGGGGGCGAGGGGGATTTTTTGTTATTCGTTGAGGACGAGTAACACTTTCGCTCTTTGAGAGATGAACGTTAAGGATCCGCCGGCCAGGAATGCTTCCGAAGCTTTAGAATGCGGTCTTTCATCGTTATGGGAAACAGATGTGATGATTTCAAGAAACGTGACCCATGAGTTGAGGCCCCGAAGGTCCACGGAAAAAGGTTTCCGCTCTAAAGCTTCTCCAGCACCTCTGGCCGGCATCGCGCTCTTTCAAAGAACTAAGGTTTGTAAGGATTAACGTTAGAATGGCAAAAGTGAGAACCCGGTTTGCACCCAGTCCCACGGGGGACCTTCATATTGGAGGGGCACGGACTGCACTTTTCAATTGGCTTTTTGCACGCCATCAAAAAGGGCTTTTTGTTCTCCGCATTGAAGACACGGATGTAGCCCGATCGACCCAGGAATCGATTCAGGTGATTTTAGATGCCATGACTTGGCTGGGGATGGATTGGGATGAAGGCCCCTTTTACCAGACCGAGCGGACCCATCTCTATCGGGAGGCAGCGGAGAGGCTTTTGAGAACAGGGAGGGCTTACCGTTGTTACTGCACGCCTGACGAATTGGATTCAAAACGGGAGGCAGCCCTGAAGGCGGGTCTCAAGCCCAAATACGATCGAACCTGTCTTCACAGGAAGGCACCCCGTCCAGATGCCCCCTCTGCGATTCGTTTTCTCTCTCCGGATGAAGGGAAGACCGTGGTGGAAGATCTCATTCAAGGCAGAGTTGAGTTTGATAATGCGGAACTGGATGATTTGATTATCTTGAGAAGTGATGGATTTCCAACTTATAATTTTTCGGTCGTGGTGGATGATGCAACCATGGACATCACCCATGTCATCCGGGGAAATGATCATCTGAACAACACCCCCCGCCAGATTCAGATCTATCAAGCGTTGGAATACCCCTTGCCAGCTTTCGGCCATGTCTCCATGATCTTGGGCCCGGACAAGAAGAAGCTTTCGAAAAGACATGGGGCACAATCGGTCATGGAGTATAAAAGGATGGGTTATCTTCCGCAGGCAGTGGTCAATTATTTGGTCCGCCTGGGATGGTCCTATGGAGACCAGGAGGAGTTCACCCGAGAGGAGTTGATCGAGAAGTTCAGCCTCGAAGCGGTAGGAAAATCAGCAGCTGCTATCAATCCAGGAAAACTGGATTGGCTGAACTCTCAGTATATCAAGAGAACAGATGTGGACGTTTTGGTTGAGATGTTTCGACCTTTTATCGAAGCCAGGGGGTATCCCATCACCGATCTCAATCTCCTGAAAAAGGTGGTCCTCTCTTTGCGAGAGAGGGTCAAAACTTTGGTAGAGATGGCTGAGCTTGGAGAATTCTACTTCAGTCAGGAGATCGGCTATGAGGAGAAGGCAGCGGAGAAATTCTTAAACAAGGATTCCATGTCCGTTCTGAAGCAGATCGTCGACGCTGTATTGAAAGAGGCCGCTTTGGATAAGGAGAGGTGCCATGGCCTGATTCAACAATTGGCTGAAACCCGGGGAGTACCACTGGTTAAGGTAGCTCAACCCCTTCGTGTGGCTTTGACCGGCAAGACCGTCAGCCCTCCGATTGATGAGGTGATGGGGATTCTGGGAAAGAATGTGGTGGTTCAGAGGCTCCGAAGAGCCATTGGATATATTGAAGGCCAATGTAAAGTGCAAAATGCAAATTGAAAAATGTAAAGTAAAAAATTTCTGAAGATAATGATTTTGCATTTTGCAATTTGCATTTTTCAATTTTCTATGTTCAATTCATAGAGAGGGATTTCATGAAACTTAAGGGACTCGAGGTGATTGGCTTCAAATCCTTTGTGGACCGCCTCCATCTCCACATTCCGGAGGGAATCACGACGATCGTGGGTCCCAATGGGTGTGGCAAGTCGAATGTCGTCGATGCGGTGCTCTGGGCCATTGGTGAAAGGAGTGCAAAGCATTTACGGGGGCGACTGATGGAAGATGTCATCTTTAACGGCACAGACGGCAGGAAACCGTTGGGGATGGCGGAAGTAAACCTGACCTTCACCAATGAGGATGGATCCTCTCCAAAAGGATATGAGCAATGTAGTGAAATCACCATTACCCGCAGACTCTACCGGTCAGGAGAGAGCGAATTTCTGATCAATAAGGTGCCCTGTCGATTACGCGACATCACCGACCTCTTTTTAGATACAGGTATTGGAGTGAATGGTTATTCCATTGTGGAACAGGGCCGGGTGGAGCATCTCATCAATGCGAATCCCCAAGATCGGCGTTTCTTGATTGAAGAAGCTGCAGGCATTGCTAAATATAAGGAGCGAAAGAGGCTGGCTCTGATGAAGATGGAGGCGACGCAACAGAACCTCCTGCGAATTCAAGATATCATCGCTGAGGTGAAGCGTCAGATCGTCACTTTGGAACGGCAAGTGAAGCGGGCAGAAGAATACAAAGCCATCCGGAAGGAGGTCAAGGAGATCGAAATCCGTTTTGCCCTTCAGGAATATGCGGAGCTTTCTGAGAAGGGAGAAGCCGCAAGAGGCTACCTCAAGGCCCTTCGGGAAAGGGAGATGAAGATCTCTACCCAGATGGCGGAGAGGGAGGCCTTGGTCGAAGGGGTGAGGCTGAGAAATATGGAGGAGGAAGAGAAACTTCATTCTCTGCAACAGGAGGCCTACGGGCTGGGCCAAAGGATTCAAAAGATGGAGAACGAGGTTGAATTCTTCAGGAGGGAAAGGGAAAGCCTTCAAAAGCAAGAGGCCCAGATGATCGAAGAGGTGAGGGAGGGACTGAAGACCTGGAGAGCAGCTCAGAGGGAGCGGAGGAGAATTGAACAGGCTAGGCTGGAATGGAAGGGAGAACGGCGTGAGAATGAAGAGATCATGAAGGAATGGGAGACCCTTTTCAACGATTTTAGGGCAACCTACCAGGAGGTTTCAGACCAGTTGGAAGCAGAGAAGAGTCAGTTGATCGACACCCTCACCCAACTCACCTCTCTCAAGAATCGGCAATCCCATCTCGAGGAGAGAAAAGAAGATCTCCAGAAGAGGATTCGCTCTCAGGAAAAGGAATCTGAAGAGGCAAGGAGCGGCCTTGCCCAGGTGAACGAGGGCTTATCAAGAATCGAGAAAGAGAAAGAACTCACAGAGGCTCTTCGATTGACACTCCAGGAAGAGAAGGAGAGATGGGAAGGGGAGATCGAAAAACTGAAAGAGGTACTGCGTACGAAACAGACGGAGCAATCCATCCTGGAGGAAATGTTAAGGCAGGATCGGTCTCGTTTTCTTTCCTTAAAAGAACTCCAAGAAAATTATGAGGGCTTTGA
>SMTZ1_10007497_pt1 | contig 10919 bp, 10 predicted proteins | sample DeeMarSWOR136_30_FD_25667 | JGI IMG/M metagenome (IMG submission 25667)
GGTTACAAGAGCGGGTATGTGGGGACGAAAATGGCCAATGCCTATTACAAGAAATTCACACCGAAGGAATTTAATGATGTGAAGGTTATTTACCTTCACACCTCTCCTCCTCACCGGCTGCTTACTAAAAAGCCTGTCAATAATTTGGAGGATCTGAAAGGGCTCAAAATAAGATCAACTGGTACGAGCGCAAAGGTCGTCCAGGCGCTGGGAGGGCTTCCTGTGGCGATGCCTATGTCAGAAGCCTATGACGCCATCAAAAAAGGCGTAGCTGATGGCGTGATTGGCCCGTATGAACCTTTGAAGGGTTTCAAGCTCGGGGATGTTTTGAGTTACGTCACTGAATATGACTCAGCCTATGTAAACGTTGCTTATGTGGTGATGAATAAGGAGAGGTGGAACAAGCTGCCGAAAGATATTAGAAAGACTATAGAGCAGATCAGCGAGGAGTGGATTGAAAAGCAGGGCAAGCTCTGGGATGAACTCGACGAAGATGCGAAAGAGTTTTTTGTCCAGAAAGGAGGCAAGCCCATCACTCTCTCCAAAGAAGAGAGTGCCCGCTGGACTAAATTGCTTCGTCCTATCCTTGACGAATATGTCAAAGATAAAAAGGCACAGGGCCTGCCTGCCGAAAAGGCATTAGACTTCTGTGTAGACTATCTGAAGAAACAACAGAAGTAGAGAAGGGGGTGAGGGGAACCTCACCCCATCCCGAAAAGATAATCAAAAGGAGAATGCCCTCAATTCTACGAAGAGGGAAACGGTAAATTCTATTCATTCACTGGTGTGAAAGATGATGGGCTTTATTAGAGTAACCCGCTGGTTATCCCGGATATTTAGCTGGTTGGCAGAGTGGAGCCTAGTGGGAATGATGGGTCTTACTTGTACCGATATTGTTTTGCGCCTTTTCAGACGTCCCATCCTCGGCACCTATGATATCGTAGAGTTTTTGGGGGCGGTTGTGGTGGGCTTCGCCATGGCCCAGACCACCATTGAGCGTGGTCACGTAGCTGTGCAGTTGGTGGTCACAAAGTTTCCCCCTGGAATTCAGAAGGGTATCTATCTAATCACACATCTTCTAAGCATCTTTTTATTCACCTTGGTCGCCTGGGAGTGCGTAAGATATGGCAATGATTTGCGTATTTCGGGGGAGGTATCTATGACCTTGAAGTTGCCCTTTTTCCCCATCCTCTATGGAATTGCCTTTTCTGCTGCCATTGTCTGTCTGGTCCTTTTAGTAGATTTCCTGATGGTGATGATCCGAGGAGCAGAGGTGTGGTACAGGTGGAAGGAGTAAAGAGATGGATCCCACCACGGTCGGATTGATTGGCTTAGTTATCCTTATCGCTGTCCTCTTTTCGCGCATGCCGGTGGGATTTGGGATGGCCTTAGTGGGTTTCGTCGGGTTTAGCTATCTGGTGTCCCTCGAAGCAGCGTTAAGGCTTTTAGCCAAAGATTTTTTCGCCACGTTCAGTTCCTATAGTTTGACCGTGGTTCCCCTCTTCATCTTAATGGGACAGATCGCCTTCCATGCTGGGATCAGTCGCAGGCTCTATGATTCTGCCTATACCTTCTTGGGGAGTTTTCCAGGAGGTCTGGCCATGGCGACCATTGGTGCGTGCGCTGGCTTCGCTGCCATCTGTGGGTCCACGAATGCTGCTGCAGCCACGATGGCCACAGTCGCCCTCCCCGAGATGAAGAGGTACGGTTATAATATGGAACTGGCCACGGGGACGGTCGCTGCAGGTGGCAGCCTGGGGATCCTCATCCCCCCCAGTGTGATTTTCATCATCTATGGCATCATGACCGAACAGTCCATAGGTAAGCTCTTTGCTGCTGGTATCCTTCCAGGTATCCTTCTTTCCATGCTCTTTATATTCACCATCTATGCTCGTGTCCGACTCAAACCCACGCTAGGTCCTCCGGGCCCTAAGACAAACCTTGGGGAGAAGGCACGATCCCTAACAGGACTCCTCGAAATGTTTCTCATCTTCGGGCTGGTCATGGGAGGGCTATTCAAGGGCTTTTTTACTCCTACCGAAGCGGGGGCTGCTGGCGCCTTTATCACTCTTATGATCGCTGTGGGCAGGAGAGAGATAAGATGGGAGCAGTTTTTGATGGCGATAAAAGAAAGTGTACGCATTTCCTGTATGATCATGGTGATTGTCGCTGGGGCCACGGTCTTCGGCCATTTTCTTGCCGTGACCAGAATCCCTTATCTCACGGCAGACTGGGTCGCCGGGCTTCCATTGCCGCCCTGGGCGGTCATGGGGGTGATTATCTTTATCTATCTCCTAGGCGGGTGCTTTATGGATTCCCTGGCGATGATCCTGCTTACCATCCCCATCTTCTATCCCATCGCTGTCAATCTCGGTTATGACCCCATTTGGTTTGGGGTAATCATCGTGCTGATTACAGAGATGGGTGTGATCACACCGCCCGTGGGGGTAAATGTCTATGTGGTCAGTGGCGTGGCCAAAGATGTGCCTTTGGAGGTCATCTTTAAGGGGATTCTCCCCTTGCTTGGGGCCCTGATTGTATGCGCCATCGTCTTGATCATCGCCCCAAACATTGCCCTCTTTCTACCGAGTCTTATGAGATAGTAAAAAAGTCCATATCTCGTAGAATCTAAACCGCTCCTCAAACCTACCAGGATTGGGTCCCTTATTTTGTGATGAACGGCACGGGAACCGGGGACCGCACATGCAAATCCCGCTGTGGATAAGGAATTTCAACCCCATTTTTCCTGAATTTGCGCACAATCGCGCAGTTAATGTCTGAACGAATTCGGTAATAATTAGTGGGATCCTTCAACCACACGCGAAGTTCCATCTCCCAGGCAGAGTCCCCGAAACCAGATAACAGAACATCAGGCTCAGGGTCTTTCAAAACACTTGGGCTTTCATCAGCCACTTCGCGTAAGGACCGGATCACTTCATCAAGATCGGAATTATAGGAGACGCCCACTTTCGCAACCAGACGGACCTTGGGATCACCATGCGACCAATTGATGACCTGTGAAGAGACGAATTCTGAATTCGGAACGATAATGGAAATATTGTTTAAGGAACGAATCGTCGTAGATCGCATGTTAATGGCAATGACATCCCCTTCTGTCTGGCCAACCGTCACACGGTCACCGATTTTAATGGGGCGCTCAAAGAGAAGAATGAGTCCGGCAATAAAATTTGATGTCACATTCTGGAGGCCGAATCCAATTCCCACAGAAAGCAATCCGATGATGACCGCCAACCCGCTGATGTCAATTCCAATAAATTGGAATGCAACGAGGCCTCCAATAATCATGATGACATAATGGCTGATCCGCGACAGAGTATATTGAAGCCCCTTTTCAATTTGGAAACGGGTTAGAATTTTGCTCTGGAAAAACCTCTGCAGTAGGCGCGAAAAGAAGAAAAATGCAATAAGAACCAGAAGGAACATGACCATCGAGGACGGTGTCACCGGTGTCCGATTGATTTCAAAAAACTTGTAGTGGAATATTTGATTGATGAAGTGAACTAGTTGCGTAAAATCCATCTTAAAACCTCCTTATTCTTTCCCCCTTTAATTTTGAGAATGCACTTATCCACACCCAACTTGTTACAGCCTATCCTCGTAGGCAGACCGTAATTTTAGATTATCCGAAATAATTCACGAAGTAAATAGAGGTGTTACCTTATGCTTTGCGCTCCCTGAGGGCCACAGGGCCGCTCCTCCAACGTGGGGGTCTGCAAGCCCGACCCTCAATCCAGCATCATTTTCGCTATGCGCTTCAGGGAAGCAGAAGGAGGGCGGAGCTTTTGGGGACATGGAAAAACTGAGAAACTAGGGATACTCCTCTATTTTTGGAAAGCTGTGTATCATCCATAAAAAAGTTGGCCCGCTCTAATTTCACATTTAAATTGCTTAAAATACCCTATGAAAACGTAATGCTATAGTTAATGAAAACCTTTTAGGATTCCAGTTGCAGCCCTGTGGACAGCGTTCACAATATTGCCAACAAACTTCGATTCCTTTATTTCCTGGATCTTATTGGCAGACTCGAACTGTAAAGCACCCGTGGGACATACGCGTACACAGGCGGGCTCTAGGTCCGCTTCAACTCTTTCTATACACAGATTACATTTTTGCATCTTTTCATCCAGGTCATATCTGGGTGCTCCGAAAGGACATGCTAAGGCGCAACTGTGGCACCCGATGCACAGTTCCTGGTTAACCATGACAGCCCCAGTTTTTTCATCCTTGGTGATAGCCCCGGTGGGACAGCCCATCGCACACGGACTGTCTTCACAATGCATGCAGGCAGCCGGGATATACTGAATGCTGGCATCAGGGTACTCTCCCTCTTCAATCCGGTAAATCCTCCTAAACGCAGGCTGATACCTTTCAGGATAGATATCATTCTGGTCCATGCAGGCAACAACACATGCGCCACACCCGACACAAAGATCTATATCGAGATAAATCGTCTTCTCCATGAATTACATCCTCCTTCCTCAGACTCTCTCAACTTTGCAAAGAGCAGACTTAAAGCCCGGGAAGCCGGAAAGCGGGTCAAGGTAGTCACCTTCAAAGAGCACGTTCACGTCAGCTTCCGAATGGCCGTGGTACATGTGGATCACGCCCGGCTGGACCATCTGTGTCAGATTGGCTCTTACAACGATCTCGTCTTTTGGCGTAGATATGCGGATGGTGTCATCCTGCTTAACACCCAGGCCTGCTGCATCATCAGGATTGATGTCTGCAGTGGGATGGTTTGGCCGCAGGCTTTTCGTCCAGGACAGACGGAAGGTCCGGGTATGGACATGCATGGGTAGCCTGGAGCCCGTGTTAAGAATGAACGAGTATTTTTCCGCCAGCTCTGGTGTGGACTCCTTGCTGTATTTGGGAGGTCTATAGACCGGGAGCGCTTCAAAGCCGGGCCTTCCTTCATATTTTTCAAGAACCGTGGATGTAAATTCCATCCTCCCGGAGGGTGTCTTAAAGCCGGACGTCAGGTATTTCTTCTCGGGGAGTTTCATCGGGTTCGGTACAGACATGCCGCCTGGATGCTTTTTGAGTTCAGCAACGGAGATGCCGCTGGGCTCAAGAATCCAGTCCACGCTGGCCTCATAACCAGCCTTAAAGAGCGGATCATCCAATCCAAGTCTTGCGGCCAATTCATAGATGATCTCCACATCAGACCGTGAATCATAAAGGGATGGGATGGCCGGCTGGGTGAAGATAATATAGCCCATAGGGTAACAGCGCAGTTCACTGCGTTCGACTGAGCTACAGGCCGGCAGTACAATATCCGCATATTTGCATGTGTCTGTCATGAAAATGTCCACGTTAACGAAGAAATCTAGTTTTTCCACGCTTTCTAAGAGGCCGTTGGAATCAGGCCACATCCTGTAGTTCATACCGAAACCGATCAATGCTTTGAGGGGGTAAGGTTCACCAGAGCGGATCTGGGACGGCAGATGCATAGCCTGAGCCTCTTCATCGATGATATCGCCCCAGACAGGAAAGCGGTCTACCCCGATTCTCGGAGCCATTTCACTCCAGGGCCTGCATTGGATAAATTCATGCTCCCGGGTCGAGATCAGGCCGGGTACATGGATAAAACTTAGCGGAACAACGAAGTTGCCGCCGGCGATATCATAATTTCCTGTAAGCCCAGCCAGGGCAAAAACAGCGCGGTAGTTTTGTACACCGTTGGTATGGTGCACGACAGGCGAGGCGCTCGGCATGATGGCGGCCGGCTTTATAGAAGCATAAATCCGGGCCGCCTTTGTGATCTTATCGGCAGGCACCCCTGTCAGTTCTTCACCTTTCTCACGGGTAAACTGCTGAACATATTCTCTGTAATCTTCAAAACCGTACGAATAGTTGGCTACAAAGTCCTGGTCATAAAGCTTATCAGTAATGATGACATTCGCCATGGCTAAAGCCAGAGCTCCGTCAGTCCCAGGCCTCACCTGGAGATGAATATCTGCCAGAGCTGTGGTAGGGGTCTCTCTCGGATCCACAACGATTAGCTTCATCCCTCTTTCCTTCCCGCTCAAGAGCGCTCTGGCATTGCCCGGATTGGTATGGAACGGGTTGGCACTCCAGACAAGAAGACATCGGGTGTTCTTCAGATCCGGCCTACCCGGTAGGCCAAAGGTAAGCTTCTGAGCCATGACCGTAGCCTGGTAACACGTACTGGATTCTGTCAAATAGTTTGGGGAGCCAAAAGAGTGAGCCAAGCGTTTGAGATAAGGCCTGAAGTATTTGGTATAACCGGCGAAGAAGACTACGGCCTCCGGTCCATTTTGCTTTTTGATTTTGTTGCAATTAGCAGCAATGGTGTTCAGGGCCTCATCCCAGGATATCGGTTCGAATTTCCCCGAACCTCTGGGGCCGGTTCTTTTCAGAGGCGTCTTCAGACGGTCTTCACTGTATATGTACTGGCGGTTCGCTGCTCCTTTGGAACAGAGCGTACCCATGCTATAGGGGTTTTCCTTGCTTCCCTCCACTTTGATAATTTTCCCGTCTTTCACGTAAAGATCCAGGCCACACTGGGTCGTAGGATCACAGATGGTGCAGATGGATTTCCTTACCTCGATTCCTGTGTCAGGAACAGGAATCTTTCCTCGCGATAGTCTCTCGACATTCTTCACGCTCTCTCAACCTCCAATAAAATATTTTTTATTAACTGGTTTTGAATAACAAGCATGGAACCCAATAGAACGGGTCTGTTTTGTCTGATCCCTTTCATCAGTGCGTGTTTAATAGCGCCTGATTCCGTATAGCTGTCCAGAAAGTTGGCTCCGGTAAGAAGCCCATCTTTCCAGAATAACTGGATGTATCTTTTTCCATCGTATTTTTTCTCCGTTCTGTCGTAACCGATCACATCCCCTATACTTACAAAATCCATCCCCATAAAGTGAGTGATGTTATGGGGAATGTTTCCCGGGAAAAACTCATTTCCGCCGGCCATGTTTCTTCCTGCGGTTCGCCCTTGGTAACGGGCATTGTTCCACAACCCTATAATCTCCGATCCTCCTGAGAGAAGGTTTTTCCCCTGGGCCACGTCGCCAGCTGCATAAAGTCCAGGAACATTTGTTCTCATGTGCCCGTCCACCACTATCCCCTTGTCGATAACAACCTGCTTTCGATCAATAAAACCGGTGTTTGCCTGTACTCCGATGCACATAACCAAAAGAGCAACTTCTTCACTTTGAGCGCTATCTTTAAAATAGGCTCTTACACCCCGTGGAGTCTCCTCCACTTTCTCCATTCCGGTGCCAAATCGCAGTTTGATTCCTTTTTGGTCCAGACGCTCTTCGATGACCCGCGCACACTCAGGATGGGCAGATAGAGGAAGGATGTGCTGGGTCAGATCGGCCAGACATACTTCCACCCCTGCATTATAAAAGAGTTCCACCAGTTTCATCCCCACCATCGAAGCACCGACAACAAGGGCTTTCTTTGGCGTCTTACGCATAGCCTCTTTAAGGCGAATAGCATCTTCCACTGTTCTCATTGTATATACCCGGCCTGAGCCAATGCCTTCGACCGGAGGCAGAACCGGAGCAGCCCCAGTAGCTATCAGGCACTTATCGTATTTGAGTTCCAGCCCGGATTTGGCATATACCACTTTTTGTTGAGCGTCCAGAGCTACCACAGGTGATTCAGGATAGACATCCACCCTATACTTCAGATAAAATTCCTGGCTTGCTCCATAAGGAAAAAGTCGATCAAACCCAATTTTACCCGCCACGTAATAAGTAGTAAGCATGGGGTTAGATACAGGCCATCTGCCGTCTGTAAAGAGATGAATTTTTTCACTGTACCCGCTTTCCCGTAAGGCTTTGATACATTCTGCTCCGGCGCATCCATTGCCGATGATAACAATGTCTTGTTCCCTGACATGCAAATTAATCATTACCATCCTCGTAATGCTCCATATACCTATATACGTGAGACATTTTACGCCGCGTTGCAAATTTTCTATTTAATAATTTAACTTTCAGTAATAGCCTTCCTGTTGGAGTCCATAACGCCGGTGACCCACTTTTGTTCATTGGCTATAAACCAATTTCAAGATATTTCTTAGGAAGATTGATGTAGAGTCCTTTCGCGGTATAGCCAGCTCATTCTAGTCCATTAGTTTACTTATATCCAAAATCCCCTGTATTCGCAACCATGATTGTTTCAGGTTTATGTTACGCCCTCACCTCTCGCCATAAAAACATATTGGAAAAAAAAGAAAGAATGGTGTATCCTTGCATGGAGTTTCTCATTCTCGAGGGTAGGGGGGAGGCATCGTGAGAAGGAGAAAAATAGGAGTAACTTACATTTGAGGGTGGATTATGGAGAAGGACCAGAGCCAAGGGTACGCCGCAGGGTTGGAACAAATCTTGAAAAGTAGCTACCTTTCCCTGAAGGATGCAGTGGCTCATCTTCAGGATATGTGTCAGATGGTTACACCAGAAAGGAATCTTCCTCATGACATCATTGCCGACATCCGCAAGACCTATAGAGAGATTCAAGACCAACTGACAAAGATCAAGGGAGTTCAACAACTCCTCGGGGGAAAATATCGGTCTTATTATCACCGGAACCCTCTACGCGACAGAGAGATCATGGAATTTGGATTTTTAGCTAAACATTACTATTTGAAGTTTGAATATGTGTTGAAGGAGGTGGAGGCGAAGAAGAGGCTGAGAGAGCAAGAAAAACCTCTAGCCCCCATTCCATGGTTTCATTCTGAAGAGAATCAGGTCATTCTTCTAAGAACCCTGCGGGGCCTGAATGATTTGGATTATAAGATTCCAACCGGTCTGAAGGATGAGGACAGGCGACAAGTCAGTCAAAGTAGACGCCGGAGTCTCTCCCTTTTCGTACTTTCCGGGGAAGTGGATTCAATGGACGGCCTAGAATCTCGGATGCGAGTGCGAGAATACGATATCACAGAGCGGTATGGCCCAGATGAGTTCCGCGGGGCCCTAGCACATTTAAAAGAAATTTCTGTTGGAGAGGTGGAGAGGATCATTAGACGTATCATGCAGAGTGGAGAATTTTCCGAACTCAAATGTTTGCTTTTTCGGATTCAATCTTCGAAGGATCTTCGCCAAGAAGTATTGGCTTCGACAAAAAGACTTCTGAAGGGAATGGCGACAGGAGACGTGAAAACGGTTTCCCCTTGAACTATTTCCCCGGAGTAATGGCACCGGGTCAGGAACGACTTGATAGCGCACCACATTTCTTTTCCCCTAATCAGAAGCCTGACACAAAAATCATACACAATCCCAGCGGCTTTTGTCTTGACTAACTTGCATGCACACATTAAAATGTTCGGATTAAAATTTGATGAAGTTAAGAGGAAATGATGAAAAAAGATTATTATCTTTATCTAGGCCAGGGTAAAAGGGAATATTTTACGCTGCCAGAAGGATGGGTTCCACTTCATTTTGTGGAAGCCGAAGAACGAGCACAGACGTCTTCGATTGAACAGATGACTCGTGAGGCCCTCTCAAGGCCAACAGGAACACCCCCCCTTCAAGACATGCTTTCCGGGGTGAAGAGTATAGCTATCATCGTGGACGATGGAACCCGTCCCACGCCCGTGGCAGAAATCCTCGGAGTTCTCCTTTCTCACTTGGTAGAAAGTGGATTCTCACAAGAAAATATCTCCATTGTTGTGGCCATCGGAACCCATGAAGCGATGAGTAAGGAGGCTCTTGAAGCGAGACTGGGTGGCAACGTGGTATCACGCTACACGGTAGTTCAGCACAATGCTCGGCAGAGCGATCTTGTGCCGATTCAAATACCTGACCAGGGTGGAGTCGTGAAAATCAATCCACTAGTAGCTCAGGCGGGGCTCAAAGTAGCCATCAGTTCAGTTCTTCCCCATCCCATGGCAGGTTATGGCGGCGGCCCCAAAATTGTAATGCCCGGTGTCTGCGATTTTGAATTCATCCGGGACCACCACATGAAACATGTGATTCATCCCCGATCCGTGGCAGGGGTGACTAAAGGGAATCCCTTCCACGAAGGCTGTCTACAGGTCGCTCGGGCAGTCGGGCTCGATTTTTCAATAAACTGTGTTTACAACCAGAAAGGAGAGGTCATTCGTGTAATAGGCGGTAGTCTGGAGAGGGCCTTTGCGGAGGCAGTGACGTTATGTTTTGAGAGGCTGGGGCACAGATTTGCGGAGAAAGTTGATATCACGATTACCTCAGCCTACCCTCACACCCACGGTCACCAGATCATGAAGGGGTTGAGCGCCCCGGACGTGGTTACAAAAGATACGGGGGCTATCCTGCTTGTGGCTCCCGTTGTTGCACCCATACCTGCCGAATTCCTCAACTCTATTCAAGTGATAAAAGAGAAGTCCCGTAACAACCCTGTGGCATATATTATGGACGCTCTGTCAAAGGGGATGGCCTTCTTGCCCGACAAGGCGATAGACTATAATATGGCCATGACCACCGTGTTCCTAAGGCCAAAGATAAGGACAATCCTGGTGTCTCCATCCATTTCCAGGAATGAGGCAGAGACCCTGGGGTTAGAGTATTCAGCCTCCATTAAGGAAGGGATTGGGTTACTAAAAAAATCATACACCGACGTCAAGGTAGCCATATTTCCATCAGGCGGCCTTATTGTTCCTATAACTGCCTGGGAGCGGGGTGGTTTATGAGACCATCAAGTGAGGACTATTAGAGTTCGCTCACATGGACAGACAAACCCACCGGAGATAACAATACGCGGCTTTAAGCTTGAGAAATGAACTGAGATAATCCAATCATGGGAGGATTTCGGAGGTAGCTTCATTATGGCCATGACGGCAGGGAAAAAGGCCCTGATCGAGCTGTTACGTTCTGAAGGTGTCGAGTATGTTTTCGGGATCCCAGGTGCCACAGAAATCTTATTCATGGACGCCTTGG
>SMTZ1_10007499_pt1 | contig 10918 bp, 10 predicted proteins | sample DeeMarSWOR136_30_FD_25667 | JGI IMG/M metagenome (IMG submission 25667)
AGCTTTTTAGCTTTCTTATCTCTTCCAATTTCGGCGATTAAATCTAAATATTCTCTAAATTTGAGGTTTTCTCCACCAACAATAAAGTTATCTCCAAAAACATCTTCTCTATTGATTACACTTACTAATACATCGGTTAAATCATAAACATATGAAAGGCAACATATTGCCTCTCCCTTCCCAGGACACACACCTAAGGGAAGAATTTTTCCCCTCATAATATCAAAAAGCATCCTTCCAAATATATTAAAGTCTCCTGGTCCATATACAATTCCTGGGTAGAATATTGCTACTTTTAATCCTTTAGGTATAAGTTCTTTAATTAATTTTTTAGCATGAAATTTTGATTTCTCATATTCCATAAAAAAGTGATTTTTTTCATGAGTTTCATCAACAGGTTTTGCAGGAGTAGGACCTAAGGCAGTAAAGGAACTAATATAAAATAATTTTAGCTCTTTTTCAATAGCAATATTGGCGATATTTTCAGTTCCTTTTACATTAATGTCGTAATAGATTGATTTCTTTTTTGCCCATATTCCTGTATAAGCTGCAAGATGATAAATAATTTCAACATTTTCTACTGCTCTATATAAACTATCAACATCTCGAACATCTCCAATAATATATTCAATATTATTTAATCCTTCAAAAGCTGATATATCACTACTCTCTCTAATTAATAATTTTAAGTTATATCCAAGACTTTGTAGTTTTTTCACCAAAGGAACTCCTATAAAACCCGTACCACCAGTTATTAATATATTTGCCATGACTAGAATGTTAATGTAATAAAACGAAATTTTAAAATATTAAAAAGTTACATTGTATTAAAGTTAGATCTTAAAGATACTCAGATTTTACATCTTTTGATATTAGGAAAACTCGGAATATATAATAATATACTTTTTTATCAAATTTAAAAGAAATTTATTAAATTACTTCAATTACTATATTTTAGATCTTCTAAAGTCTTAATTAAAAAGATCTTGTATTGAGATTGAGAAAGAAAGAGAATAATTTTTGGAAACTCCATTCACAATTAGATTTACCATTTTTAGAGACAGATAATGGATTTTTGGCAGAGATATTTCAAACACTTGAGTGTAAATTTGGTTTAGAAAGCAACTCCGGGCAAAAGATGATAGATTTGGGGGCAGGTAATGGAAATGTAATAATCTATGCTGCTTTGAATTATAATATTAAATCTTATGGAATTGAGATTGATATTAATTTGGTAAACGAGGCAAAATTACGCATTCAATCATTTAAAAAAAGTGGAACTTTTAAAAAGAGATTGTTAAGCAAAATTAAAATTAAACCCGGTGATTTTTATCTTCATAATTTAAAAAACTATGATTTTATCTTTATCTATTCCCTACCCACTATGCATAAATATCTTAATCACATATTTGCTACAGCAAAAGAAGGAGCCATTATTATATCTCATAAATATAAATTTGACATATTCAGTTCTTTTTTAAAATTAAAATATGAACTAGCTCACTATAAAGATAAACAATTAATTTTCACTTTTTTTTATGAGAAAATTTTATAAAAATGAAAGTGTTTTAAGTGAGAGTCCTTTAAATTAATAGTTAAATAGAAATATATGCTTTAATTACATCAAAAAATATAATTATAAATAAAATCAAAATAAATAAATACATAATTTTATAATTGAATTATTTTACATAATGGTGATAAAATACAAATGGTACTCGTTTTTGAAGGTTGGTTGGAAGGTTTAACTGCTTCTCTTATAGTCTTTTCCTCAGCCATTTTTGGATTGTTTTCTCTATATAAGTCAATAAAATTGAAAGCAAAATTACTTACAATAGCAGGTATCGTTATGATTTTCGTTGGTTTTTTATGGTTAGGACCAACAATTGATTTCTTCTTAAAATTAATTACAGATGAAAACATTGAACCTAGAAATGTTTATGTTCTTTTAAGTTATACATGGGTCGCACCAGCTCTATTTTTTTCTATGTATTTAGGTGGAGAACTATTAATACCAAAATATAAATGGTTGCTTGTAGGAATTTTCATAGTGTTAGGGGGAATATTCGAATATTTTCTTTATTTTGATACTGTAAACTCTTTTGAATATATTGATGTTCAAATAACTGATGGTTTGATCGATGCAAGTTTTAATAGAACCCATCCAACATTTATTATGGTAGCTATATTTTTAATATCAGCATTAGTATTCTTGGGAATAGGAATGGCAGTAAAAGCAAAACAAGCAACAGGAACATTAAGAAAAAAGTTTTCTTATCTATCGATTGGTTTTATAATTTTTGTTATATGTGGAGCTTTAGATTCGATTCTTCCAGTAGGCATTTTTCTCGGAGTTGTAAGAGTAGTGATGGCATTTTTTGCCCTTTTTATGTATCTTGGGCTTAAAACATAATCTGAATCACGTACTTGGCAGAAAAAGTTAATGGGTTTAAAAAATACATAAAAAAATCTTTTTTTTATTTCTTATGTAGAAACTATTCATATTGATTATTAAGATTTAGTAAGTTAAGTTAAAGTTCTTTTTAAGTATAGTTTCATGAAATATCTTTGATTAGCACAGAAATTAAGTTTCTGTGAGTTAGTTAAATCCTCACAATTAGACAATATTAAATGGATATCATTTGAAATAGCTAAATATTCATTTTTTGATTTATTTAAGTCATATTGAGATGTAGAAAAGGAGTTATTATTAATTTCATTAAGAGATTTTTCATTATTCTCATGAATATGTTCATTGAATAAGTTGTTTTTATATTCAATAAGAGTAGAAATTAATAGATTTGAAATAAAATTGAAGCTTTCTTTTGAATTTATATATTCAAATAATTCCAAGACTAATTCAGAAATAACGTTATTATGTGAGTTTTGATATTCAACCTTATTGAAATTATTTATTTCCATTAATCTTGGATTTTTCTCTACTGATATATCAGAGAATTCTTTATTAATAAATCCTTTTGAAATTACATTTCATCTCGTAGATATTTCAGATTGATATATGTAAAATTGATTTTGTATTTAAAAGAAAAGCCTCTTTAGATTTAGTGGAAATTTGTTTAATGATTAGTTAGATCGAATTTATAATAATAAAATAATAATAGAGTAATTTTGATGAAAAGAATTATTTATTAAATCTGTGAACGAAATATAATTAATTTCTATTTCACTTGTAATTTTTAAAAAAAATTAGAAGAAATACCATGACTAATGACAATAAAGAATCTGAACCAGAATTTTCCATAAAAAAGTCAGTATTATATAGTTTTGCTGGTTTTACTGATGTCATATTATTCCAATTTTTTACGTTTTTGATATTTACTTTTTACTATTCAGTTGTTGAGCTGCACGTTGGTTTAATCTCAATTGCTTTCATAATTTGGTCTATTTGGAATGCTATTAATGATCCGCTTTTAGGATCGATATCTGATCGTACAAGTACTAAATGGGGTCGTAGAAAGCCATTTATTATTGCTGGAATTATTCCATTGCTTTTTATAAATGTTTTGTTATGGACACCTCCAAGAGCATCTAAAGTTGGATCTTTTATCTACCTTTTAATCATTATAATTATATGGGAACTATTTTATACAATGTACTCATTAAATCAAACTAGCTTATTTCCTGAGATGTTTCGAGATTTAGATCAGAGAGCAAAAGCTAATAACTCTATTCAATTATTTCAAGTAATATCTCTTATTATTGCTTTTCTTTTACCGGGTTTATTTATTCCTCAATTTGATGATCCTCAATATTTTAATGAATACAGTATTGCTGCAATTGTTATTTCAATTATATGTGCGATTTCAGTATCAGTCTTTATTAAGTTTGGTCTTAAAGAGCGTATAGAATTTTCTAAAGATCCTGAAGAAGCACCACCATTCTTTAAATCATTGAAATATACATTTAAAAATAAAGCGTTTAGATACTATCTTATAGGAAACTTTGCATTATGGTATTGGTTTAACATGATTCCTACTATTCTACCATTATATGGGGATGTTGTGTTAGATATTCAAGAGTCAGAAATACTTTCATTAATTTTAGGAACAGCCTTCATTTCAGCAGCAATTTTTGTATTCCTTTGGCGTATTATAGTAAATAAATTTGGAGCAAAAAATGCATACATTATGGCTTTAATTGTTTTTATAATAACATCCACACCTCTTATGTTTATCTCTGAACTTATCGGTGGTTTCATTGCCTTTTTTTTCATAGGTTTTGGACTTGCTGGCGCTTTAACAGTAAGAGATGTTGCTATTGCGGCAATAATTGATGAGGATGAAATAAATAGTGGAATTAGAAGAGAAGGAGCATTTTATGGAATTAATGGTTTCATAGTCAAATTTTCTAATGTTGCAGTCTTTATTTCAATAGCCCTTGTCTTTATAGGAGCAGATTGGGCAATATTTGACCCATCAACTATTACAGGAGCAACAGAATTTGGTTTACGAAGTTTAATGTCTCTTCTTCCAATGATATTCTTAATAATTGCGATTTTAAGCATGAGCTACTTTCCAATCAATAAAGAAAAATATGATAGATTAACTGATGAGGCAAGAGAATTACATTCTAAGAAAAAAGAAAAAGTAATAATTACCTAATAAAAGTAATAAATCAAAAATTAATTTTAAAAATTTTTTTTTAAATGTGAAGATAAAACTCAACTGGATTAAGTTCCTTGAATTCGTTAGTTTTATTTTTTAAGAATCTTCTTATATCAAAGCAGATATGACATTTAGAAATGTATCCATCCTTTTTTTCTTCATATCCGAATTTTTCTATTGCTAATTCATAGAGATCATTTATATTTCCCAGAATTAAAGATTTTAAGATAGGATAGTCTTCAAGATCTATGCCATCATTATAGAGAGATTTTAAGTTTCTGATATCACCCCAAGATAACCCTCCGCAGTATCCTGGCATATAATTTCCATAATTGTCAAAGTGACAATGCCAGCTTCTTACTAATTCCATCCTGCAATTCTCCTTAAAAAAATAATTTAGAGGATATCTTTTATATAAATTTTGGAGTGTATAAACTGTCCGCCCCATTTTAAATAGCTCTACTCTCCTTTTCAAATCACTTATATTAATTAATCGTAGATATTTCTCAAGAGAAAGCTTTTCTTTAAGATTTAATTCTTTAAATTGATCATAATAGTATAATTGATATATCATTAAATTTTCTTGAAAAACTTCCATACTTAATCTTATTGCCCGTTCAGTACGTTCAAAAGGTACAAATTCTAATATAAATGGGTTTACGCTTATCAAAATTCCATTTAATCCATTTCTTTTCAATTCAACTAGTCTTTCTTTTGTTATACTATCATTTTTACACCAGAAGCAATTCGTTTCTACAAACATTGACGGGATATTTAGACTTTTGCCAATTTCCACAGCTTTTAATAATAGATTATAATTTAGAAATGGTTCTCCGCCAGTAAAATGGATTCCATAATTGAGACTTACCTTTTCAGGTCCATATGGAGATCCTTGAATTGTAATTGATAATTGACTTAATATTTCTTCCAAATCTTTTTCAGTAATCCAATCACTACTCCATTTTGGAGATCCAAAGTACATACAATGTTTACATTCGCAACTACATTTGTAAGAAAGGATTAATCCTCCAGATTTAGGTTTAGGGATAGGAAAATTTTTCATTCTACGAAGAAATAAAAAAAATTAAGAATTTAAAAGTTGGCTTCATACATATTTTAAAGATTGGAGCCGCAGTTTGGACAGAAATTTCCACCTGCTTCTATTTTTTGACCACAATAAACACAGTAGTTTTTACCTTCTGTTTGTAAAGGAGTCTCCAATTTTTTGGCAGGAGGGATGTACTCAGTCGCGGGTTGATAAGGAATTGTTTGACCTAAATTGATTTTCCCTGTTTCAGCATCAAAACTATACTTAATAATTCCTTTAGCTCTTAAATCTAATAAGACAGCGAGTAGAATTTTAGGTTTCATACCAATTTCTAAAGCGATATGTTCGAGTTTATAAGTACCTTGAAAGTTGCGTTGGGCAAGTGCACTCTTAACAACTTGTTTATATTTATAATTCCGATAAAGTTGTGAAAAACCACCTAAAAAGATAAAGAACGCAGGAATAAAAAGCCAGTACCCCCAATCCGCAAGACCTATAAAATATATATTGAAGGATCTAAAAAACAATGATAATATTGCAACAAAAAGAAATACTATTGCTACTGCAAATGTACTAATAGCGGCCTCAAATTTTTCCTTATAAACATATCTGTTCCGATATTTATCTTCTTCACTCATTTCTCTCATTTAAAAATTTTTGATAATAATATTTATTATAATAATCAATAAGAAAGTTGGTTAATATCTCTTGAATAGTCCAATTTTTATAAAGTTGATTAAATAAAATATTCATTTTTATAGGTTTACATTAAAGCAATTAATTCAAAAAAGAAAGAGAGAATTTTAGAGAAGAGTTTTTTCGAAGGGAAACGAGATTAGCGAATGACTAAATTAGAAAATCTTCTCAACATTCTCTCAAGTAGAATAAAAGTATACAAAAAAACATTCATGATTCTAGATTTTGATATTTAAACTTGTGATTTTTTACTGTATCAATACCTAATTTCATCTAAAATTTCATCAATATAATGAACATTTTCAAATCCAGCTTCTTCGATTAAAGCTCGTGATATTGATTTCTGAAAACTCCATATCTCAATTTCTTTCTTTAATTCTTTTAATTTTTTTACGACATCCAGAAAATCTGAGTCCCCACTTATTAACACTGCTTTATCATATGAGTCTTCTTCAGCTAATTCGACAATATCTCTATATATAAAAACATCTACTCCTTTCTGCTTTTTAATTCCAGTAGGAGAAATCATTACTTTTTTAGGTTGAATTATAAATCCTTGGGCTCTTAAATAATTTAAAAATTTTAGTTTTTTGGGTAAAATTTTATCTGGGAGACCCATATAGAAAAAAAAACCAATTAAATGATGATTTTTAGCAAATAGGTTCTTTAATTTTAAATAATTAATCCTAATTTTTAGTTCTTCAATATTATGAAATAAATTAGCATGGTCACAGAAAATAACCAACCTCTTTTTATCAAGAATTTGTCCCAATCTATTGCTCCTTTTGTGTTAATTGTTGTTTACATTTTAAATTAAAAACTTAATAAGGATAATTTTAGGTGGTAATTTCAAATACTAATCTAACATCTGATATAAAAAGGTATAAGTTTTTTTCTTGGAATCAAATATTCAAAAAATATTGAATGCTTTTCCCATCCAATATACGACTAAGTAAGATGTAGGTACAGCTTGGGAAAGTCCATTTCCCGTTGGATTACCACCTATGTGATAGAACTTACTGGACTCCCAAAGAAAACTGTCTATTCCCATTTCTGAAACGGTTAAAGGTACATTGTATAAATCATCTTCAAAATCGAATTCATCTTCAAGCCAAGAAAAAAAACTTCCATAAACATGATTATTAAAAAAGTTTTGCCATTTTTCTTTGTTATTTTCAATTTCTCCTTTAGCTATTTCAGGATTAAGGCTTGTCTCTCGTGTAGAGTTTGGTCTTACCGTGAGATTGTAATTTCTGATTCCATTTCCCCATCCCGAGGTATTAAATCTCCATAATTGATCGAGTACGTCCCATCTTATCATTTCATTATTATAATTTGGATCTTCAAATTTAGAAGGATTATCTATTAGTGTCATAAAAGCTAAATGTCCAATGTTAAAAAAGGCATTACGATGATATTTTATATATCTATAAAACTTATGTTCAAAATTTTTTATATAATGATATTGTAATACAGGATTATCTTCAAGTAGAATTAAAGCAATTTCAACATCCATACCAAAAGCAAGTGCATATGTATTATAAAAGGCATGTTGTTTCCCACCCATAGCAGCTTCATTCATAGATAACATTTTAGCTGCAGCATATTGATATAAAGAATCATATTTTTCTGGTAACGCTGTGGCTCCTATTCGAAGTAGAGTTAACTGCCAAGCACTACCTTCCCCATATGGATTTAAATCAGAGCCAACTGGTTCACCTTCTCCGCCTAAAACAAGCCAATTAGTTCTTTTAAATCCTTCGATCATCTGTTCTACTAGTAATTTAACACGATCGACACACCATTTACTATCAGTGTTATGCGCGGGATCAATAAATTTTAGAACAGACGCAAATCCTAAATAATAACCAGCAAGTTCATCTCTACTCGTATGAAGACAAACTCGCCAATTTTGATATTTTCCAGTGCCATTAAAATGTCTTGGGTATTCTTCGAAAATCCAAGGATGATATTTTCGATTTTCAGGAGCACAAACGAATCTCGCAGGGGTTCCTGGATAATTAGGCCCAATACCTCCATTAGGTGCCGCCATCATATTACTAAAAGCAGATACACATTTTTTTACCATTCGAGTGGCATTCAAAAGTTCATTAGCATATCCCTCCTCTACAGCTGCTTTATATCGGAAACATTGGGATGCTAGAGTATACCCAATTTTTAACGCACCATTATCTGTACTATGCCATCTCTCAACTTCAGAATAAGTATCGTCTGTAAAGGTAATATCAACACTAATGTTTGTTGGCATGTGAAATTTTTCCATTTGATTATCATAAATATTAGCCATTTTATCTAGGTAAGTTGAATTTCCTAATATCTCATCTAATTTATGAAAATATTCTATATTAGGAGGATCTAGATTCAATGTAAAAGAAGCGACATCATCTATTATGTAAAGACATATACCAGCGTAAGCCCCAAAACCAATAAGGGGTAGTAAAAAGAGAAAAGTTATAGCTGTATTTTTCTTTTTTAGATTCTTGCGTGTTCTTATCCTCATTTAAATCATTAGTACAAAATAAGGTTCTTTTCTGAATTTAGTTTACTAATATACTTTTGATCTCTTTTTATTTAAGTTTTGAATTAAATATTTTAAATTTGAGTTCTATTTTATGTGTCATCATTATTATTAACCAAATGACTCAACCAACTTGAATTTTCAAAAAATTTCTCATAAACTGCCTTATCTCCAAAATCTCCTCTAAATTGATTTTTTTTCATTTTAATAACTCTAATTTTCCACTTTCTTGCTTTAATTCCAACCCTTAAAGCTTCAGTTAACTCGATTTCATCTCGTTTAGAAGGTTTAAGAGTGTGTAAGACTTCGAAAATTTCTGCTGAAAAAATAAAAACTCCACAATTATTTAAATTTGATTTAGATTTACTTTTTGGTGGTTTTTCAACAATATCTAATAAATAATCATCTTTACAATAAACAGCTCCACCCTTATATGGATCTTCGGCAAAATTTGTTACAAGTATATAATCTTGATTCTCGTTTTCAAATACATCAACTACATTTTTATAAATTTTATAAGGAACTAAAATATCTCCCCAAGTTATAAAGAAATGAGAACCATGAATTAATTTTTCACATTCTAATAGTGCTCCGCCCGTACCATTAAGGTTTTTCTGTTCAATATATTCAATTTTAATGCCCCACTCATTTCCATCCTTAAAATATTCGATAATTTGTTCTTTCCTATATCCTACAACAATAATTAGATTTTTAAAGCCAGCATAGATTAATCCATTTATAATATATTCTAATAACGGTTTACCATGAAGTTTTATCATTGATTTTTGATATATATCTGTATATGGCCTTAAACGTTTTCCTAGACCTGCACATAAAATAACAGCTTTCAATATGTCTCAACACCATTACTTGTTTCTATTTTGAATGCTTCTCCTCCCACTTTTTCAATTGATTTAACAAGTCGATCTTCATTATTAGGAAAAAACGCAAACATAGTACCCCCAAAACCAGAACCATTAATTTTTGCTCCTAAGGCACCTGCTTCTAAGCAATTTGATATCATATTCTCAATTTTTTCTGTTGATACTTCAATATTTTCTTTTAATTGATAATGATGTTTATTCAATAAACTTCCTAGTTTTATATAGAAATTGTTTTTATACTTCTTATCTTTAAATTTTTCATCAAAAAAACTATTAAAAATTAAATTTCTTGCTTTAATAGTTATATCACGATTTGTTATATTTCCAATAATCTTTTTCTGATATTCTTTTTTAAGATTAGGTAAAAATTTCTTTATTTCTTCTAATGACGTTTGATATTGGTTAAATTTTGGCATGATTTTTTTAATTTCCATAAATGCTTTTTTTGTAATGTCTTTCACTCTAAATAGATCTTCCACAGTTTCTTTTTTTTCTAATGAATTTCCCAATACAAAACCATCAAGTTTTATACTTTTATTAATTACCTCAGGTCCATTCTTTTTTGGTTCTAGATATATTAATCCACCATAAACTGAAGTAAAGTGATCCATCATTCCTCCTCCTTCATTGAATTCTATTACTTCTGTATCGTATCCCATTAAGGATAATTGAAATTTATTTATTTTTTGACGATTTTTGCTAATTAAATTTAGAAAAAATAACCAAGCTATAACTAATGCTGAGGAACTTGCAGCTCCAGCATTAATTGGGATGTCTCCAGTAATTTTAACTTTATACCCTTTTTGGAATCTGAAGCCTTTTCTTAAGTATTGATTATAAGCACTCCTAAGATAATCTCTTTTTGATAAATACTCCAATTCTTTATTATTTAGTTTTATTTCAATATCTTCATTTAGATCTGACAGTTCTATTGAAAGATATGAACTAGATGTTTTTTTTGCTTCTAAATATATATATTTCGATATTGCCATCGCGATAATAGGATAATCTAAATAATCTTGGTGCTCACCAAATAAATTAATCCGACCAGGAGCTCGTACACGAATCATAATATTATGAATATTTATATTACACTGATATCACAGATGTATTATAATTCTTTTTT
>SMTZ1_10009522_pt1 | contig 10918 bp, 9 predicted proteins | sample DeeMarSWOR136_30_FD_25667 | JGI IMG/M metagenome (IMG submission 25667)
GCGCATCTCGGATCAAAAGATATACGAAAATTTTGTCCGATTGATGAACAGTCACAGTCATTGTTGAAAACAGCAATTGAAAGGTTTGGACTTTCGGCGCGTGCCTATGATAAGGTGTTGAAAGTAGCACGGACAATCGCAGATTTAGAGGGAAAAGAAAATATAAAAGTTGAGCATATTGCCGAGGCTATCCAGTACCGCTCGTTAGACAAAAACGTCTGGCAGCGATTATAATATTATAATAAAATCGCTTCGATAATTCCGCTGGACTCCTTCTCCTTGGGGTCGGTGCTTGACAATTTGACAATATAGGTGTCGATAATTATTGGGGGTAAAATATTATGCGCAGAGTAAGAATTGCCTATGAGGGATCGTACCACCATGTCATGAATAGAGGTATACAGGGAGAAGATATATTTCTTGATGACCGTGCCAAGACATATTTTCTTGATGTAATGGCGGAAAAAAGTCATAAGCTAAAAATGAAGATCTTGGCATATTGCGTGATGAGCAACCATTATCATCTTATTCTACAGAATACCTCAGGAAAACTGTCTGAATTCATGAGGCAAGTGAATGGGCAATATGGTATTTATTATCGCAAGAGAAAAGGTGGGAAAGGCTATGTATTTCAGGATCGCTTTAAATCTATCTTGGTCCAGGACGATAGATATTTGAAAATGGCTATTTTGTACGTATTATTGAATCCTGTTCGTCGTGGTTACATGAAATGTCCCTGGGAATATAGATGGTCGAGCATTGAGGAGTACTACACTGGGTCGAGGTCTTCGACAGTTGATAACAAATTCGTGGAAGAAATATTTGAAACGCATGATAGCTTAAACTTACAGTTGAATGATTGGGGTGCTAAGGAGTTACCTGTTCGGCAAACTGTGTTCGGTGATATTCTTGGAGAAGATGTATTTGCAGATGAATCGATAAAGAAATTTGATCGCCGTAAGAATCAGCGAGGAACACAGCGCAAGAGAAAAGAAGAGTCATCATTTACAACATCAGAACAGGTAATCAGTGACTTTGAAGATAGACACGGGTTTAGACTTACAGATATTAATCTTGCAACTCATAAGGGGAGGGCATTACGTGCGGAGCTATTAGTAGCACTTAAGGATAAAGCTGGTTTGACATACACAGAGATCATGAAGTATCCATTGTTCACGGCTTTGAAATATTCCTCGCTTGGTCAATTATACAAGCGAGCGAGGAATAAATTGAAGAAGAAACATGGTGGCTAAAATGTCAAATTGTCAAGCACCGACCCCGATTATCTAAAATGTCAAATTGTCAAGCACCGACCCCGATTATTGGATATCCTTTTGAAAGGAGTTTAGGTCTATGAACTGTGAGATTGATTTTCGGTTTTGTAAAGAAATTACAATGAACCCATGGAAATTCGCCACTGTTACTGACCTGAATGTTAATAACCATCTGTAACACACTCTATATACCTTTTATTCACTAATCTCTCAGGTGCTCAAAGGGGTTTACTGGAGTTCTTTAGGATTATATATTAATATATAAAAAATCCTGAGATTCAAAGATTCTGGCAGTCAATGTGACGTCCTCAATATTTTGCCTGTTTTCTGTCTATAACTTCTTGTGAGTTGGACAGGGTTGACTGGATACTACAAGCAAAGGAGAATTATTGCTATCAAGGATGAGGGATGATTGTGAAGCAGAAAAGGGTCGGTTTTCGCCGACCCTCTCTTAGTAGACAAAATTCGAACATCACTTTAATATGATAACCTTTTCAGTAATCAGATCATCGTCTGTCTCTATACGTATAAAGTATATACCGGCTGAGAGTTTCTTTGTCCTAACTGAGATTTGATTCAAACCTATTCTCATATTACCATCAAAGATCTCTTTTACACATCGACCTGTAACATCATATAGCTTTATACCTACCCTACGTTGATCAGGTGAATTGAACTGCATCCTCAGATTTCCTCTAGTAGGATTTGGAGATATACCTTTGTAGAATATTTGATCCATTTCCATGGTCCCGGAACCCTGAGCACCACCGCCAGCCAAAATTGATCCGATATTCTCCGAACTCCTTTCATATTCATAAAATAGAACTCGCCTTCCAAGTATAAAATCGCCTTGTTTCTTGTCGAATTTTATTCTAGCAGACCCATCGATATTCACCAACCATGGAACATCCAGATTTACACGCTTGAGCTCACCTGGTGCGAGCTCTATCATTTGGTGTATTACGTTATCCACATCCAGCTTAACCTTCCATTTATCACCTCTACCAGAAACGCTATTAGAATCCGGTCGATATAATTCAACAATCAAACGACATTTCGCGTTGCAGTCTATGTAAGGCAGATAGTAAACTAGACTGTCAGCTCCGTAATCAAACACGTTATATTCATAGACTGCTGTGGTATCTCGATGTTCAGTAAATGGTGTTGACATGTTGTCACCAAGTTGCAAATAGTAGCTAGGAAAAGATATGTCGTTATTATCTTTACCGGGGAAGAACGATACAAATTTCTTGCCAAAACCACAGGTGTCAGTGTTTTCAGTCCAGCCTCCAAAAATATCAGTTCCACCTTCACTTTGCCAGGCATCAACCTGCGGATAAGTTGAATTATCTGTTGTATTACTCCAGTTTTCAACATCAAGCCAACATTCTTCCATACTATCCCATATCCGACCGTAGATCTCAGCAGGATTTCCTTCTGCCCAAAGCACCACACCGCCCATTCTTGAAACTGCAAACTCTGAATTTCCAGAGGTCTGAGAAATTGTATCAGTCTTTGAGCTGGGCGGGAATTGAATGTAATTCCTTTTATATAGAAAAACATTGTAACCATTGACTTTTTCCTGCCAGACAACATAGAAATGACCACCGTAACAATCAATTGAGGGATATATCGAATTCGAATCACTATCGGAAACATTGTATTTTGGTTCAACAAAAGTATTTTTCTCAACATAATATATGTCGAGCGGTGTCGATGTGGTATACAGCGTATCTTCACCCGGTGGTCTTTCCCAGGCAACATGACCATGTCTATTATAATCTACTGCTAAAGATATGTATTCCGACACCGGATCATCATAAGTAATACGCCAGTAATCAAGAGTGTCCATTGTGATTGCTGTGGGATTTGTCCACGGAAACTTAAGGTACAAAACTTCCTGCCGTACTTCACCTTTGGTTATCTGATTTGTCCTTAAAGTAACCAGGTGAATTGAGTCGCTGGCAAATTGAATAGCCACAGGTGAATAAGTCACATTTGTCACTTCATCTACTACTGTATATACAAACCATGATGGCATACCGTAGTAACAATAGCGATATAGTATTTTACTGCCAGTCGTATTTGTCCAAGCAACACCAATCTTATAGGCATTACTATTCATAGCCATCGATGGACACATACCGTCATATGTTCCCGTGACATTGAAAGGAGTTGTCCAATTCTGACCCATATTAGTCGAGTAGGTAAAGTAAATCTTATTTGTATTTCGTAAGTTATCTTTAATGTTTGAATTATGAAGTGAGGGTTCTATTTGATCCAGATTGTGTTCTCGGATGCTATTGTTGTCCACGTAATCTCTGTCATGGATTTCATCTTCTTGTTTTTTATCTCCTTTGTCACTAGATATCTCTGTTGTATAAACCGTATAGATATTTTGGGGGAATGTACGTATGAGCCTTCGTGCATTATTATATGCGCTCATTTCATTTGAATATGATTTCACAGGGATATAGAAAAAATTATCACTTACATCATTGCTAGAGTTATCCGAAGAATCACTCGCAATGACCTGTATCTTAGAGATATAACTCCTCTTTTCAGATGGTGTCCAGGCATAAGTACTGCAAGGCGCTTCAAGATCTTTTACTATTGTATCAGGATAATTCAATCCGCCATCAGTTGAAAGACAGATGTTGAAATGGTCGAGTTTGTGATTGTCACTTGCCTGCCATCTTATTGTTTCTTCTCTTGTTGGTATGAAATATTCACCACCATTGGGTTCGAGAACAGTTATCAGCGGTGGCACTGTGTCAACAATGGAAAAATTCGCATCGCTTATGTCTACAAGCACATTATTTCCATAGCCTGCCTCGCTGCTGTTTAATTGCGGTACTGGACTAATGGAATTATCTGCCTGTTTAAACACTGGATTCACAACATAATAATCATTTTCTCTTATATATGTGTTTGTGACATTACCTTCGGTAATATCAGACAACTCATCGCTTTCGTCATCATAATACAATTTTACTGCAATTCTGCACCGGAGAGAGAGCTCAAGAGGAATACTCCATACGTAACTCGTGTCATTTACATCAACTGTATCAATGAACTGCCATAAAGTTTCGGTTGTGGTGATACTCCCTCCTTCTGGAAAATCAGTTGTGTAATACAACTCCTGCCTTGTTGGTGTAATTGTTCTTGACCATCGGATTACAGTGTCAGTTTCACAATAAAGTGTTTCCGCACCATTGGGTGTTATCACAATTAAACTCTCAGCATGCTGAACAGGTTCTGTGAGCCATGGTCGGTAATAAACATAGTCACCAATAGAGTCACCTTTTCCAGCATAATTCGAGTCAGGCAAACCAGTTGATGGATCCCACGGACCAAGGCTGTCTCCCCACCAGTTTGAGTCTGCATCAATATTATAGCTGGTGAGTTCATTTTTAATGGCTATTCTATTGCCAAATACGTCATTATTACACAACCTTAGATTTGTCGATCCTGTATCTGTATTATAAATACCACAGTTATTTAGACTTATTAAGTTGTATTCGACCAATGGTTGTGAATTTGTGCCATTTACAATTATTCCATTAGCGCTGTTCTTGATGACTGAGTTCTTTATTATAGGAGATGTGTTATAAATTTGAATACTGGCATCTTCAGTATGAGATATTTCACAGTATTCGAAAGTTGATGTGTCTTGAGAATTATAAGCATAAAGCTGAATGCCGCCCCAGTATGCAGATGGATTAAGTGACGTAAAAACAATGGATGTTGAATCATTGCCAATTGAAACACATTTGCCTCTGTCATTTTGATCCACGTGCCCGACTGATATGGTTACTGTGCTGTCGCATTTAATAATTGTGCCAGGGTCAATTGTTAGTGTTGCTAAAGAGTTGTCACCATGGATCACAAAATCAGAGCCATACGGATCCTTATTGAGAAAGTATAATGGAATTGATTGGTAGTTGATTGTCACAGATTTATGAACCTGAGTATCTCCCAAGACTTCAATAACGCTCATCGTATTATTCAAGTATGAACATAAATCAAGTGCTGAAAGATTACTGAAAGAAGTCAAAACCGGAATAGAATTTTCTTCAAACAAACAATTTTTGATAGTAATATTATTACAAGGATTATGATTAGGCATACTGATGCTATATTTACTACTTTCATAGATTCGGCAATTCTCAATGTTTATTGACGTTGAATCACCCAATAGGATTGCGGCACTATCTGAGCCCGCATTTTCTATTAATGTATATTTAATACTTGAAGTATCAGCTGTACAACTCGTGTCACAAAACTGCAGTCCCTGCCAGGAACCACCACCCACACCAGTTAAGGTAATGGTGTCATTATCCAGACCTTCACAAATTAATCTGCCACGGTAATACCACCCTTGATCTTTATCGCCAATTTCAAGTAATGTATTTTGGTCGAATTCAATACGTATTCCAGGTTCAATAATAAGGGTCATAACAGAATCTTCCGAACCAGAAACGATATATCTACGAGGATAATCATATCTGAACCAGTACGGTATCGTTTGGTCTTTTATAGTCATGTCAGCAACTTTGCACAAACCATTAGATGGGGAATTGAGATCTGCTGAAGTTGTAATGGCCGTATCAGCAATATTGTGTTGATTTTTTGGTGGTTGATTTTTTGACGGAGGATAGGGCCAGACTTCAATTTTACTAGTATCATTATCACTGTATTCATTATTATAGCCAAACACACCTGCACACCGGAAATCACAGCGTGCCGGAAGGACATTTTCTCTAAGATAACTGTTTTCTATTATATCAGATTTTACCTCAAGATCAGACCAGATTTCCAAACCAACATCCGCATATTCAAAGAGACAATACTTTATTTCTGTTACATACGTACTAGAACCATAGTTAATAAGACCCCGCCACATCCCTGAATAGGTAGAATCTTCCTGTGGAGCGAGTTTTCGATGTGAGGTGAATACAATTGTATCATTTGATGTTCCAATGGATTTTAAAACACCGGCAATCTGCAAGTTGCTGGTTGCATCATGTCCCATAACCAACACATCAGGATCAATAATTAAAGTGTCATAGCCCCCTATATAGCTGTTTTCGACTAATACATAAGGATTTCCTGAAGGTTGCCAGTGTAGGTCAGCAACGTCACCCTCAATTTTAGTTCCTTTTACTGTCACATATGCTGTGCCAACTGTATGTCCCGGGCATTGAATATATATTGGATGAGTTCCGGGAACCGCAGGTTTACCACTACCTTCTCGTCCATTCCAGTAAACGGATGATGTTCCTGGTTCGAAATATTGGCTATCAATGATTGTATAACCACAACTTGTCATTGTTAAATAACCAGCGGTTTCGCAGACTTTAAAGTTTATCTTAACTGAATCTATGAGTGCATCAAATGTATCAGATTCAGGATAAAAATCACGAATCTCGGGAATAATATCGAAATGCTGAATGCCAGTACCAGCAGTCCACGCTTCAGTAACCAAAATTTCATCTTGATATATACAAATATCAATGGGATCATAAAACTGTGAAGCCCCGCCATAAGTGTATAGAAACTCAGTTAGCCCCGGAGTGAAAACCCATATTTTCTCCTATGCGCCATCCGTGACATATACACAGTAATACGGGTTACTCGTTACAGCTTGGAAGCCAACAGTCTTTGTGGCATCGGTATAAACACGCTCCCACGAGACAGAATTTGTACTTGAGTTATACAAAAGACTTACAATTCTAAAGTTATACTGATCAACAATATAGATTCTATAATAGTTAGAGGAATCTGGACAAGCCACCATTGCTACGCTTGTAGGGTATTTGAATTGCCCAGTGCCGGATCCTTCGGACCCATAGGTTTTTTCGATTGAATAGGTTAAATTCGAATTGATTTTAACAATTCTGAATCTATGATTATCCGTGTCAGCGATTATCATGTATGACCCACCCGAAGAAATTGATACGCAGGCAACATCCTCTGGATGAGATAGCGAGTCTGAAAGCATATTGTCATAGAATAGCATTGTATCAGTATTGGCATCATAATAACAGCGCACAATACGATCATTGTATGAGTCAGCAATATAAACGAAATAGCTATCAGGCCTGCTGTTAAAGACCGTTGAATCGCATGTCACACCACGCGGACTTCGAAAATATGATGAAGATTGCCAATCTCCGTATGCCTTTGTGAATCTCATGTATCTATCACCCAAGCTATCTATACCCACAAGATATATCAAGCGATCCCATGTTTGATCAGAAATAACACCAAGAAATGTCTCAGGGAAATCGACTCTGAGTTTTACGAAGGATATTCCATTGTTTTGCGAAAAGAGATTTGCTTCTTCGAGGTGTTCCATTGTGGCTTCCCAACCGATTCGTTGCATTGATTCAGGGTCTGTAAATAACGGGGTTGGTATTAAATTTGCAAATGTGACGGAAACAAATATGAAAAATGATAGAAAAACCTTCATCTTTCTACTCCTCCTTAATGCCCATGTGCTTTAGATATTGATAATAGTATCCTCTAACATTACCTGGAAATCTCCTCATGGCTTCTTCAAAAGCCTTTCTCGTAACTTCTTCTTCCCCAATACCTATATAAGCCCTGGCCAGCCAAAACTCCATTTCTTCTGCCAGCGATGTATTAGCATATTTCTGTAAGAACGACTTGCAAACATCTATCCTACTGGACAGTGGAGAGATGTAAGCGAGTATATAATGACTATATTCTGCAGTTATACTTGTATCTTTGTCGATAATATCTGGAAGAACACTATGTGCTTTCTCATAGACTTCAGTATTCATATTGCCAGGGTAGCCTAAATATTGATCTAAAAATTCCTGTGCTTCTTTGAAATTTTCGAGTTCTTGTTTTGGCATTTTTGTGGTCGAGAACCGAGTGACGTTCGAAGAAATCTGCCATACTTTGCTTAAATTCTCAGATGGCAAGTAATACACACACCGAAGTTGATATTCTCCTGTTGTTAGATCATGAAGATAATCGAATTTTTTAAATGCAGTACCCCAATTCCAATTATACCAATTGAGTACTGCATACCAATATATAGAATCACTAGAACCAAGTGTGAAATCCGGTGGTTGTGATCCTAAAACATGCCTGCGTACTCGGTATTTAAAATCCTCTGTATGATTTGGTATATTGAGGGTGTATTCTAATACACCAGCTGTCAATAGTGGTTCATAGGGGGCACAATATACCTTGCTTTGTTCAATCCCATTATTGACGAGTATACACTTAACTAATATCGGTTCACCAATATAAATCTTCTGTTTGGGTACCATAATCCGCAAAACCAAATTGCCATGCTGCGCATGCAATCCTAGCAAACAGCTAAAAGTCCACAACAAAATAAGTATTTTCTTAAACATTTCTCCTCCTTTATGGATGACTCCAGCCCAAACGTGAGCAACAACTATCGCAGAAAGTGCTTTTATATGCACCATATGCAGACCAAGCAAACCACATCATACAATCACTTCGAGGACAATGTTCAAAAGGATAAGGCAAATTAAACTGATGACCTAGTTCATGAGCTACTGCCCATTGTAAATGATTATCATACGGTTTTTCATTTGCAAAACATGAATCTATAATTGTTTCAACTGCAATAGCTGTTAGACCTTCGTTATGAACGGTTGTATCCCCTGTGGAATAATCAGTACATCCCGCAGCTGAACTATCGTGCGGGCTAATTATTGTCGCTATCACAATTCTTCTTACACCACAAATATATACTCTTTCGTCATGTGAAGTAAGAGTATCAACGATAGAACGATGATCCTTCAAGTACTGCAGTAATTCATCTGGTATGGTATCTCCTCTAAGAAATTGAGGATTAGGATCTAGGTTCAGACTATCATCTTTTGCACCCAAAGATCTATTCTGATTGGCCTTTTTTAATTCATCCTTGAATCTTTGCACATTGGGTTTGAATCCATTCATTGCATCAATTTCACAATACACAACTGCTTCATCCGGTGGGTTTGAAGGTGGGGGTGGACCTCCACATCGAGCACCTTTTGAAGCAATAAATGAAAACAACATACATAGAAATAAACAGACTTTGAGGATTCTGGTAATTAAGTAATTCTCTATGCTTTTTGACATTTTACCACCTCCTATTCTTTGTTTCAACTACGCAACATGGGCTTCGGTAGGCTATCCTGGCATGGTATTCAGTATCCATAATTCATATAGATTGTGATCCCATTTCCACGTTATTTTTGTATAGAAGCCTGAACGCAGCCTTGTGGATACTCTTGATCTCCAGCACTTTATCAACATTGATTCCTGCCCATGATAGACAAACGACAACGATATACTTTAGTGAAGCCATTCTACGCATAATTCTTCCTTTTTTTATTATACATTATGCACTGCTCCAGCATGAGTGTCGGATGCACATTCCCACTATCTCTACTTCGCCAGTTCATCAAACATCTCTTGCTCATTCTACATCCTTAATCCCCAAATTAACTTTTAATACAAAAAACACATAAACTTCCTCACTTGGAAGAAAATCTCAGTGAGGTGTTCATACGTTCTCGTGTTTTTATTATAGCAATAATTAATTAGTTTGTCAATGGTCAGGCTCAAGGTTAAATTAACCCTCCAATACTTTAAGAGCATGATCTGGCAAACATCTGCATTGTGCTTGTTTTTTAAAACCTGCCAGCCCATATCCCGAACCAGCACTATGCCATTCTTTGACAATCATATTTTCTGTCTGTTTTTTTATCGTTGTCAATGATTTCACCTTGATGTAGTATTCCATCTATCAATTTTACTTCATGCAGATGAACTTTTTTCATTATGCTCCCTCTCTATATATAACAATTAATATAAGAATCCCAAAAATACAAAGAGATACAGAGTATTTCATGAAGCTTTCGCCTCAGGAAGTCTCTATACCTCTCGTTTCGTATATGCATTATAAGAAAAATCTGAGGGATGTCAAGGGGTCGTTGTTTGTTACTATTTCATCATTTGCTGATTCATTAAAAGGAAATGATTGCTATTACAGGTTTCCATTGATCGTCTGACTTTCTGGTATGTATCGCAACGATTTCCCATACCACTAACTGCAGATCGTTGGTATTATGTAATAATATTGCTGTATAAATCATGGATTGTCCTGTTTTTATTCATCTTTATCGTTTATCAGAAATTCCTCTATTCTTCTCAAGTTCTTCCTACATGGCTTCGTTCTACCTTTCTCCCAATTAGTAATTGTATCAGGCGTTACCCCAATGATTTCAGCTACATCCTTCTGAAATAATCCCATATCCATTCTCCTTTTCCTTATTCTTTCCCCTAGACATTTCGGTTTTTTTGGATATCCTTCTGCTAGGAGTTTTGGTCTATGAACAGTGAGATTGATTTTCGGTTTTGTAAAGAAATTACAATGAATCCATGTCCGTGTGGATATTTTACTGATCCTTATCATGAATGCCGCTGCACACCCCAGCAGATCCAGCGTTATCATGCAAAGATCTCTGGTCCACTGCTTGATCGCATTGATATTCACATTGAAGTACCATCGCTCAAATATGATGAATTAAAATCTACCCAAGTTGCTGAATCATCTGCAGAAATTAGGAAGCGAGTAAATAAGGCAA
>SMTZ1_10022914_pt1 | contig 10918 bp, 9 predicted proteins | sample DeeMarSWOR136_30_FD_25667 | JGI IMG/M metagenome (IMG submission 25667)
GAAAGACCCACATAGTTGGCACTGCCTCCAGAATGGGAGCAATAAACACCCCGGCAACAGAAGCGAGGGCCGCAGAGATGCCCGCGGTGATCAGGTAGACCCTTTCCGGCCGGATACCCACGAGAATGGCCGCGTCTCTGTTCTGGGCCACAGCTGAGGTGGATTTTCCCGTTTTTGTCTTTTTGATGAAGAACCACAGCAGTGTTACCAGTGCCCCCGACACGAAAAAGGTCAAGATCTTCTGGTGCGTCACATGGACATTGGCCAGGATTATCTCCCCGCTCACAAAGCTCTTGACCGCTTTTCCATGGGGTCCATAAAGGGCGTACATGAGCTCCTGGAAGAAAAAGGCAAGGGCCAACGTGATGATGAGCACGTATACGTGCCGCTCGCGCATGGGCCGAATACCGAACCGATCGATGAGGATGCCGACCAGGGCCGTGACTCCCACTGCCATGAGTGCGGACATGGGGACGTTGATCTTCCACAGCGTCATGAACGTATAGGCCAGATAGGCTCCCAACATGTAAAAGGTTCCGTGGGACAGGTTGATGATGCCCGCCACCCCGAAGATGAGGGTGAAGCCTACCGCAATGAGCGTATAGAGCGCCCCCCAGATTGCACCCAGAACGAGGATATTGATCAACGTGGCCATATACTTCTCTTGCCTTCAGACCTTGGGAATATTCAGCCGATAGAGTTCCATGACGTGGGTAAAAGAGAGACGGCCAATGGCGGGAGAAATCACCCACCATCGACCGTCAAGAAAGCCAGTTCTCCGTTATTTCTGCCACCAATCGGGTTTGACATAATCGCCAGTTTTGAACTTATCGGGCCATATAACTATTTGCTTCCCACCAGCCTGCCACTGGACCATGGGCATGACGTATCGCCCTTCCAAGAGGTCGTGGGTTTTCTTGTCAAAGCCCGTCTGCGGATGCAGCACTCCCTTGTAGGAGATGTTCTCCAGGCCTTTGATGATGTCGTCGGACTTCAGCGATTTCTTCTGCTTGATCACCTCGGCCAACATGTACACGGCGTCATAGGTGAAGCCGGTGGTGTAAACCGGATTGGTCCCGAATGTCTTCACGTATTTGTCCCACATGGGGACCGTCCGGTCGGTCAGGGGAGCCCTGGCGATAAAATTGTAGGTGATCTCATAGAGGCACTTTCCCCCCGTCATCTCCCAGAACTTCGAGTCCATGCTGGCGACGTTGCACAATCCCATGGGAGCGGCTTTTGTATCCTGCCAGGCCTTGGTCAATGGAATACTTGCCGCGTGACTAACGATCTGGGCGATCCATTCGGCGCCGAGGGATTTGATTTTGACAAAGGTGGGGGAGAAATCCTTGACGTCGATGTCGAACATCTCGTACAAGACCACCTTGAGCCCCGCATCCTCTACGTCCTTTTTCAAGTTAGGGCCATATTCGTGCACCCATTTTGTATTCTCGGCGAGAATGGCGAACTTGGTGTATCCCAATTTCCCGTGCACGAATTCCTTGAGGAACTTTGCCGCCCACTTCTGCTGGCGAATATCGGAGTTGATCATGTGTCTGAAGAAGTATTTGTACTTCTTGTAATTGTCCTTCACGTGATTGGTCAAGGCAATGGAAGCCGTGCCGGAGGCAATATAGACGATCTTGTACCTGGGCAGATATGGTTGCAAGGCCAGGGCAACGCCGCTGGAATAGCACCCCACGAGCGCGTCCACCTTGTCCTCCAGGACAAGCTTCTTCAGGGCCGTGATCCCCTTCTCGGGCTTCCCCTCCGTGTCGCCAATGAAAAGCTCTATCTTTTTGCCGTGGATTCCCCCAGCTGCATTAATCTCCTCAATGTGAATCCCGATGCCGGGGACCAGTTGGACCGGACCGAGCGAGCCGATTCGGATCGTCTCGGCCTTGTTGAAATCCCGATTCGCCGCCGGGGATCCCATGGCCGTCAATAACAGCACCAGTACGCCTAGAATTGCAATCAAAGCATATTTTTTCCCGCACATAGGCTCTTTCACCCCTTTCCTTTTGAGGGAAGATCGAATCAATATCTCCCCCTCATCGAGTTTTTGACCTATTTTTATTGACCCCCATTTCTCACCCCCTTTCCTGTTCCCGAAGGTTCCAGAAGCACGCCTATCGCCTCACTGATAATCATCCCTCACCTCCTCTCCGAGGTTCCTGACTCGCCCCTGGAACTCTTCCCAGCAAAGAGCAAATCCCTTTATACCATACTATGAACAAAAGTCAAACGATTTTATGGTCAAAGGGTTTGAGAATCATCTGTCAAGTTGCTGCCTTCCAAGGCCGCACAGTCTTGTAGGGGGAATGTTACCGAGGTAGCCGCTCGCCAAGCGAGAGGCTACAGCGATGGCAGTGGAACCCTATGGCCGTGCCGCGTGGCGACCAGTGGCCGTGGCAATGGCTGTTCTCAGAAGGGAGCCAGCTATTTCCCAACAGGAGTACAGCGTGATGTTTCCGTAGAATAATAAAAGGTAGCCTAGCAACGGGCACCTGCAAGGACTGGCTGGAACACTAAGCGGGGCATTGCTGGAACCCGCTAGAGCCCAGTACCAGCTCAAGTTGAAGCAGTGCCGCGACAGGGGCCTCTTAATGGGTGACCTGTCCCACTTCTCTTATTCCTCTTTGGGAATACGAAGCCCGTTGGTTGGATGACCCTTTAAATCTTTTGAGATCTTCTCGCTCTGTTTTACCGGTTGAAACGCGTTTTAAGTTGTAATTGACAGGATTTTTTGAATCTGATAAACAAACTCTGTTCTCCGACAAAGCCAAACCATCCGTGAGCGCCAGGTAGAAGGCCACGGATCTGCCTCGAACAAAGGAGCACGGCATGGAAACCATAATCCTCATAAATGCTACGATAATAGACGGCACCGGAGCCGATCCTGTGGCGAATGGCTCTGTGGTCATCGAGGGTGAACGGATAAAGGAAATCGTAACACGCCCACCTCGGCACATCCCCTCTGATGCCACCACATTGGATTGTCGGCATCAAAGCTTGCTTCCGGGTTTGATAGACGCTCACGTCCATATGGGGGCAGTCGATGCAAATATCATGGAACAGCAGAGGCGCTATTTCACCTCTCTGCTTGTAATCCACACGCTCAAGATAATGAAGGAGACCCTGGATCAGGGCTTCACCACGGCACGCGACGCTGGGGGTATCGACCCGGGGTTTCGTCAAGCCGTGGCTCAGGGGCTTGTTCCGGGGCCGAGGCTCTTTGTGGCTGGACGTGCCCTCTCCCAGACTGGGGGACATGGGGATTTCCGATTGCCAACCGAGCACTATCCTCCGGTGGAACACCCGGCCGGGCTTGCAACCGGGGTATACGACGGGGTTGATGCGGTTCGCCGTGCTGCCCGGGAGCAACTCCGCCAGGGGGTCGATCACATAAAGGTAATGGCCGGGGGGGGCGCCATGTCCCCGAGCGACGAGATAGATACGTCCCAATACAGCCTGGCGGAGCTCCAGGCCGCTGTTTTTGAGGCTGAGTCAGCGGGTAAATACGTGAGCGCCCACTGCTATTCAGTTCGGAGCATTCTCAACTCCATAGCAGCAGGGATACGCTCCATCGAGCACGGGAATCTTCTGAACGAGTCTGCCGCTCAGGGCATCAAGGAAGCGGGGGCCTTTCTGGTCCCGACCATGGTCACGTACGAGATGATTTCGCGAATGGGGAAGGATCTGGGAGTCCCGGAAAATAACGTCAGGAAGATCAATGAGGCTAGGGAGCGAAGCCTGGAGGCCCTTGACATTGCACATCGGGGTGGGGTGAAGATTGCTTCCGGCAGCGATCTCCTCGGCCCCATGCAGTGCTACAAGGGGATGGAACTCGAACTTAAATCTCAGGTCCTTGGGCCGATGGGAGCGATCGTCGCCAGCACAAAGACAAACGCGGAACTCCTACGCAGGGAAAAGGACCTGGGAACAATTGAGGCGGGAAAGCTGGCGGATCTGATCCTGGTTGATGGTGACCCACTACAGGACATTGCCGTGTTCCAGGAATATCAGGAAAAGATTACCCTGATCATCCAGGGAGGACGATTGTACAAGAACCTTCTGTAACGGGCATCTTACGGAAATTCTGAAACGCAATTTCAGGCACGATTTGGGAAAGGAGGTGAGAGATAACGGAGGGAAACAGATGCCACGCCGGCACAGAGGAGGCGTGGGGAAGTAACGACCAAGGGTAAAGAATCTAAAAGGAGGTGCGAAAATGCTGCGAAAGAGAACGATACGTTTCATGATCATCTTAGTTTCCCTATTGATGGTAACTGTGGGAATGAGTTGGGCGGGGCAGGCGACGCCCAAGAAGGGTGGGACACTCATTGAGGGAATGGGGACCGAACCGACGAACCTTGATCCCTTTAAGGCGGCCCGAAGGCCGGAGATGACGGTTCTTCACCTGATTTTGGAGCCCCTCTTTGTCATCACCCCGAAGATGGAAATTGAGCCCCTGCTCGTCGAGTCATGGAAGGCATCAGAGGACCAGCGGACATGGACCCTTGCCCTGAAGAAGGGGATCACGTTCCACGACGGCACGCCGCTGAACGCCGAAGCCGTGAAGTTCTCCCTGGAAAAACACATGGGTGGATCCCAGGGAAGGATGCTCAAGGTCATCGAAGCGATCGCGGTCGAGGGCGAGAATACCGTCGTCCTCAAGCTGAAACAACCCTTCCCGATTATGCTGAATGTCCTCAGCGACCATGCCATCGGGATGATCTCTCCCAAGGCCTTCGCCTCTGAAGGGTGGGGCAGCAAGGTGATCGTGGGCACCGGCCCCCTCAAGTTCAAGAGGTGGCTCTCCGGAGACAGGCTCATTATGGAGAGAAATCCTGATTACAAGCACGGCCCGTCGTTCGTCACGAATAAAGGCCCCGCGTACGTGGACGAGTGGATCATCCGTTTCATCCCCGAGCCCGCTACCCTGATCGCCGAGCTGACCGAGGGGAACGTTGACCTGACCGATTACGTCTCCGAAAGGGACGTCAAACGAGTCAAAGATAATCCGAAGACCAATGTCTTCATGGGCCGGTCGACGTCTGCGATCTACCTGGCCATCAACTGCTCCTCCGAGAACAAGCCCTTTGACGACGTCAGGGTCAGGCGTGCCTTGGCCCACGCCGTCAACGCCGACATAGTGCTGAAAGCGGCCATGTCCGGCATTGGAGGACCCCTCTATACCTCCATCTCCCCGACCGTCATGGGCTTCTGGGAAGGCTCGGAACCCATTGGCAAGACCAACACTAAGTACGACCTTGCGCTGGCCAAAAAACTCCTGGACGAGGCCGGCTGGAAGGTCGGTTCCGACGGCGTGAGGATGAAGGACGGCCAGCCGCTCGAAGTTGTTTTCCTTGCCTTCAGCATCGCCAGGTACAAGAGGATGGCAGAGGTGGCCACCCCCATGCTGCAGGAAGCGGGCTTCAAGGTCGATCTGAAGATCCTCGAGGCCGGCGACCTCTACGAGCGGGTGCTCAAGGGCAAACACGATCTCTTGTCCACGGGGTTGGTTGCCAGCAAGGGAATTGCCCTCGATGACATGGTCGGCACGCTTCACAGCACCACCATTGGCCGCATCACGCAATGGTGCCTCTACAAAAATCCCCAGATGGATGAACTCCTGGATAAGGCGCGCTACGACGCCGATCCGAAGGTTCGCGCCCAAGCACTCAAGGACGCTCAGAAGTTGGCCGCCAAGGAAGTCACAGTCGTTCCCATCGCCAACGCCATGGAGATCTTCGGGTACAAGAAGGCTCTCGGAGGTGTGGACAACTACGTCAAGCACCCCTGGGCCTTCGACCAGGCTGATTCCTGGAGGGCCCTTGAAATCTACAAGCCGTAAAGGCAAGAATCGGGACAACCGGCCAGCGCGGAAGTTTCTTCCTCGCTGGCCGGCCGGACTAGGGCTGAAGCGGGAGAAAGGATCCCTGTCTTGATAAAGTACGGACTTCGGAGGCTGATGGTTCTTGTCCCTGTCTTGTTCATTGTCACGATCCTCATATCGTCTCTTATGTACTTAAGCCCCGGCGATCCCGTGAGAGTGATGCTGGGGTTTCGCGCCCATGAGGAGGCCGTCGCCAAGATCAGGGCAGAGCTCGGGCTTGACAAGCCCTATTACGTCAGATACCTGAAATGGCTGGGAAACATCGCCAGGGGCAATCTCGGAAGATCGCTGCAGAGAAACGAGGACGTCCGCGAAATGATCAGGGAGCGGCTTCCGGCGACCCTGGAGATGGCGGTCTTCGCTGTTATCGTAGCGGTCCTTCTCGCCATTCCCACCGGAGTTATCTCTGCCACGAGGGTTAATACGTTCATCGACAACGTGGTCTCCTTTTTTTCGCTCTTCTGGATATCCATGCCCGGTTTCTGGATCGCCATGATCTCCGTGATGCTCCTTTCCATGAAGCTGAACCTTTTTCCCATATCGGGTCGTGCGGGCCCGCCATGGACCGTTGAAGGATTGCGCTACCTGGCGCTTCCAGGGTTGATCCTCGGCATCCGCCAGGTGGCCATCATCAGTCGTCTCATCAGGGCGGGGATGCTCGAAATTCTTAACGAGGACTACGTGAGAACGGCGCGAAGCAAGGGTCTCGCTGAGAGGATCGTCATCTACAAGCATGCCTTGCGCAATGCCATGATCCCCACCGTGACCATCTTCGGCCTGCAGATCCCGGAGCTCCTTTCGCTCTCGGTCATCATTGAGACCGTCTTTGCCTGGCCCGGAACCGGCAGGTTGCTGGTGGATGCGGTTCTCAAGCGGGATTACACCCTGGTGCAGGGCATCGTCTTGGTCTATGCCCTGCTCGTCATCCTGATGAATCTGATCGTGGACCTCCTGTACGCCTATATCGACCCGAGAATCAAACACGAATGAAGGCTGGAACGATGGAGATTACGCCGAAGCGAAGGACCAGGGAGACCTACCTCAAGGGTGCCGTGAGGAGATTAAAAAGGGATAAGGCGGCCGTGGGCGGTTGCGTCATCATTGCCGTACTCCTGATCCTGGCCATATTTGCCCCATTCACCACCCCGTACGACCCCGTCAAACAGCATTACGACGAGCTCTTGCTTTCCCCCTCGTTGGCCCACCCCCTGGGGACGGACCAGTATGGACGGGATCTCCTGACGAGAATCGTGTTCGGCTGCCGGTATGCCCTGTTGATCGGGGTGGGGGTCGTGGCCATCCAGTTGGCGGTGGGCGTAACGCTCGGCCTCGTTGCAGGCTACTACGGTGGGTTCGTCGACTCGGTCATCATGCGGATTACGGACGTGATGCTTGCCATCCCGTCGGTCGTTCTCGCCGTGGCCATCGCGGGATTTTTAGGCGGGGGGATCCAAAATGTTATCATTGCTGTGGGGGCCATCGGCTGGCGGGCGTACACGAGGCTCGTGCGAGCGGAAGTCCTCTCTGCAAAGGAGGAACCCTTCGTGGAGGCCGCAAGGGCTATCGGCTGCGGCAGTATGCGAGTTATCCTCTGCCACATCCTGCCTTACACGCTGGCACCGGTGATAGCTTACACCTCGCTCTCCGTGGCGGTGGCCATATTGTGGGCGGCGGCCCTGAGCTTTCTCGGCCTTGGCGCCCAGCCGCCAACGCCGGAATGGGGTGCGATGCTGGCCGACGGGCGTGAGTTCATGACCGACGCTTGGTGGATTGCGACCTTTCCCGGGATCGCCATCATGATCACCGTGCTGGGCTTTAATTTCTTCGGAGATGCGCTCAGAAATGCACTCGACCCGAAGATAAGGAAACAAGATCGTGCAGCTCCTGCTCGAGGTAAAAGACCTCAAGACACACTTCCACACCGAATATGGGGTGGTGAGGGCTGTCGACGGGGTGAGTTTTATTGTTGAGCCTGGCCAGACGGTTGGAATCGTGGGGGAGAGCGGGTGTGGAAAATCGGTGACTGCCCTCTCTATCATGGGATTGATTCGCCAACCGGGGAAGATCGTGGGTGGGGAGATTGTGTATCACACCAACGGGAAAAGCATAAATATTGCGAAGCTTGACCCCACGGGAAAGCAGATACGCTCGATCCGCGGGAATGAGATCGCCATGATCTTCCAGGAACCCATGACCTCGCTGAACCCGGTATTCACCGTCGGGAATCAGATAATGGAATCCATTATTCTCCATCAGCAATTCCATAAGAGGGATGCCAGGGAAAGGGCCATCCAGATGCTGGATAAGGTGGGGATACCCCTGCCCGAACAGCGCGTTGATGATTATCCGCATCAACTCTCAGGTGGGATGCGGCAGCGGGCCATGATTGCCATGGCGCTTTCCTGCCGTCCGTCACTCCTCATCGCCGACGAGCCGACAACGGCCCTCGACGTGACCATTCAGGCACAGGTGCTGGACCTGATGATCGACCTGCGCGATGAGTTCAAGACCTCTATCATAATGATCACCCACGATCTGGGAGTGATTGCCGGGGGAGGGTGGTAGAGCAGTCCGAAGTTCGGAGCGTGTTCCACGACCCGAAACACCCCTATACCCAGGGGTTGATGGACTCCATCCCCTCCATAGCTTCCCCCGAGATAATGTTAAACCCCATTAAGGGGGTTGTCCCCGACCCGCTGGACGCTCCTCCCGGTTGCGGTTTCGAGCCGCGTTGTCCGAAATCCATGGGGGTATGTGCGATGAATGTCCCATCTCTCAGGAAAGTCGCCCCCGATCACTGGGCTGCATGTTGGTTATACGAATAGGGGGGTGAAGGGATTGCCTTCTCACGTCCTGCTTCAAGTAAAGAACCTGAAGAAGTACTTCCCCATACAGAAAGGGATCCTCCGCCGTGTGGTGGGCCATGTCAGGGCGGTCGATGGCGTCAATTTTTTCATCAAGGAAGGGGAGACCCTCAGCCTGGTGGGGGAGAGCGGTTGTGGCAAGACTACTACTGGCCGCACCATCCTCCGTCTGATTGAGCCGACAGAGGGAGAGGTCCTGTTAAGGTACAGAGAGCCAACGAACGGAAGGCAAAAATATCGCGAGATAAACATTACCACTGCCCCTCCAGCTCTCATTAAAACCCTGCGACGGTACATGCAGGTTATATACCAGGACCCCTACTCATCGCTTAACGCGCGCATGACAGTCGGGTCGATCATAGGTGAACCCCTCCTCGTGCACGGTATATCCAAAGGTGAGGAGCGGGAGGAGCAGGTCCGAGAACTTCTGGTCGCCGTGGGTATGAACCCGGATCACATAAGCCGTTACCCGCACGAGTTCTCCGGAGGTCAACGTCAACGCATCGCGATCGCCCGAGCCCTTGCGCTCAAACCGCACCTGGTAGTCGCCGACGAGCCCGTCTCCGCCCTTGACGTTTCCATTCGGGCACAGGTCCTTAACCTGTTGAAAAGCCTTCAGGGCGAGTTTAAGCTGACCTATCTGTTTATCACCCATGATCTATCCGTGATCAGATATATCAGCGATCGGGTGGCAGTCATGTACCTCGGGAAAATCGTGGAGTCAGCCTCCACCGAAGAGGTCTTCAACAACCCGAAGCACCCCTATACGGAGGCGTTGATATCCGCGATCCCCGTTCCGGATCCCGACTACAAAACAAGGCGTATCCTCCTTCAAGGGGATGTCCCCAGCCCCGCCAATCCACCGGCTGGCTGCTACTTCCACCCCCGCTGCAGGTACGTCAAAGAGGTATGCAAGAGGGAGGCCCCGGCCTACCTCGACCTGGGTGGCGGACACTTCGTCGCATGTCACGTCGCTGATCAATTAGATCTACAGCCCATCCGCAGAAGGTGAGGACAAGGAGAACTCTTTAGCCTTTTGCCTCCAACCTCTAACCTCTTCGCCTCTAACCTCCAACCTTTAACCCATTGCCCTGCGAGGGGCGAAATGCCCGAGGATTGAACCAACAAACCAATTGGACTGTATCTTTCACCGTAACTCATTGACTATTCTTCCTTTTTCAAATAAAATGAAACCTGTTGGACCGAGCAGAAGAGCGGGAGCTTAGATTCGGGAAAAGATAGCGAACAATATGGGTGCGGATTTGAGATAACTAGGATGAACCCTCAGGACCACGAAATCAGCGCTCACGCTAAATTCCAGATGAAGCGGCGTCGGATTTCTGAAGATGTTCTGGATACTATTTTGAAAGCCCCAGAGCAGGTGACCTTTTCCGAAAAGGGAGACACAAAGCAATACTTGGTCCGAGTAGTAATGGATTTGAGTGCAGATCCGCCGAAAGTCGTAACAGTCTACCGTACGAGTAGAGTTGACAAGTATTGGAGGGAAGGATGAAAACCATCTACGACCCCGAAACAGACACCCTCACCGTCATTTTCTCGGAAGCTCCGGTGTCAGAAAGCGATGAGGACAAGGAGGGCGTCATTCTGGACTATGATGCCTCTGGTAACCTGGTCTCAGTGGAGATATTGGATGCCTCAAGACGCGTTTCTGATCCCGCGTTTCTGATCCAAGATCGGTCACCTTAGAGTTGGCGCGGTGAATCTCGGAAAGTTTTCTCCCCGAATTAAGTAACCAATTAAACCAATCGAACCAATAGAACCATCAGGATGAGGACTAGGACTCAAGAGCAGACTTGCCCCTTTTCTGTCATGGAGGACTCTTTAGCCTCTCGCCTCTAACCTCCAACCTTTAGCTTCTTCGCCTCTGACCTCCAACCTCTAGCCCCCTCAGCCTTAACCTCAAACCTTAACCTGCCGAGGAGACGAGGCCAGGGAACCAATTCAGCTAATTCAACCATCCGAATAGTGACTAATTGTCAAGAGCAGACTGACCCCTTAGCTTTTTTCCCAATTTTTTTCCTGCTTGCAAAGCTAAATCTTGACATACACATTTTTCGATATAAAATATGTATAACTGAATACCATGAGGTGAACCATGAAGAAGCGTACAAACATTGTCATTGACGAAGAACTG
>SMTZ1_10014157_pt1 | contig 10917 bp, 12 predicted proteins | sample DeeMarSWOR136_30_FD_25667 | JGI IMG/M metagenome (IMG submission 25667)
AGGTCCCAAGGGTTCGGCTGTTCGCCGATTAAAGTGGTACGTGAGCTGGGTTCAGAACGTCGTGAGACAGTTCGGTCCCTATCTGTTGCGGGCGCAGGAGATTTGAGGGGATCTGCTCTTAGTACGAGAGGACCGGAGTGGACGCACCTCTAGTGTACCAGTTGTCCCGCCAGGGGCACCGCTGGGTAGCTATATATTATGCCCTTCAGCGCCGATGGTACTTGGGACGCGAGTCCCCGGGAGAGTAGGACGCTGCCGGCATTAACAATCTGAGCCCCCTCTTCGGAGGGGGTTTCTATTGCAGGCTCAGCTGATCAAGAAGGTCTGGTTGGAGGATCCGCTTCTATGTCCGGATTGTAAAGGGGAGATGCGGATCGTCAGCTTTATCACCGATCCGCCTGTGGTGGATAAGATCCCGGCAGTACGCCTTGTATCAGGTCGTGTCAATTCCTGAAATATCTGAATGCTTGAGTGTCGACTCTCAGGCTGGCTTACGGTACCTTCAGGTACGACCGCGAATCGCACATGCCCGCCCTGGCATGAACCGGAGGAGCAATGGTGACCGGTAATCCTTCATCGGAACGGGACATGGCCCGGCAGAAAGATGCCGAGCGGCTCCGGGATGTCAAAATCAGGGCCCTCCGCATCGCATTCCTCTCGGCCTCGGTACAGGCGGTCATCAAGGGTGTCGCAGGGCTGCTGACCGGTTCGCTGGCGTTGCTCGCGACGGCCCTCGATTCATTCGGGGACCTACTGAACGTCTCTGTGGCTAGGGTCGCTGTGGCAATCGGAGCACGCCCGCCCGACAGGCAGTACGCCTTCGGCCACGGGAAGGTGGAGTCACTGGGAGCGCTCTTCCAGGCGGCACTGGTGCTCCCCGTTGCTGGTGTGCTCGTCTTCCGGGGCGTGAGGCGCCTGACCGTCGGCGGGGAGGTTCAGAATCCGCTGTCGGCGTTTATCGTGGCATCCCTCATGCTGGTGATCGGGATCTTGACTGCCCGGATCCTCCGTCGCGAGGCAGAACAGACCGACAGCCCTTCTCTTCATGGAAGTGCGCTTACCTTCGCAGTGGACGCGGCCACACACCTAGGTGTGCTGGTGGCGCTCGGCGTGGTGGAGGTCACCGGATGGATGCCGGCCGACGCGATTGCGAGCCTGTTCGTGGCCGTCTATGTGGTGTGGTGTACGGCTAAGCTCGCCATGAGGTCGGGACGCGATCTGCTGGACGAGCGGCTGCCGGAGGATTATGTCCGGAAGATCGATGAGGAGCTCGCCGAACACGAGGGAGAGTACCTCGACTATCACCGGTTGAGAACACGCCGGGCGGGTCCGGAGAAACACATTGATTTCCACCTGACGATATGCCGTTACCGGACGATGGATGAAGCCCATCGGTTGGTGGATCACATCGAGAACGCACTCGAGGCTATAATCCCCCAGAGCCAGGTAATCATACATGTCGATCCATGCAGTCCGGGGACGACCTGTCCGGGGGAGGGAGTATGTCCGCTCGCGAGAGACCGCCGACACCTGCTCCCCGAGAGCGACTGGCCATCCCATCCGGTCGGCGCTCAGGCCCGTGAGCTTGAGAAACAGCAGCATGCCATCGAGCATCCCGAATAGCTGACAGGTTGAGGTGCTTACACACCCTTCTGCGGAATATTATATTTTGTTTGTTCCGCCCTCAGACGGACCCGCTCCGAAGCCGGGATCCCGGGAGGTTACGGTGATCGCGTCCCAAAGGGAGGAAGACCCAATGAAACGAATTTTCATCCCCCTTATCAGCGCCCTGCTCCTGATCGTTGCCGCCGGCCCGGCCCGGGCCCAGGTGCCACGCGGGAGCACTTCGTTCGGGGCGCAGTTGAGTCTCGGGGAGAATGTGGATCTGGGAGTGGGGGCTAGGGTCGGCTTCGGCCTGGCGGGAGTGGTCGATAAACTCCAGGGTGTGGCGACCCTGAACATCTTCTTCCCCGGACAGAACAACAGCTACTGGAGCCTGAACACCAGCGCGCTCTACCCACTCAAGCTGGAGAGCAAGGCCGTCATCACACCGTACGCGGGGGCGGGATTGGGGATTGCCCGATTCTCCAATAGGCGCACCGAAACCAAACTCAACCTGAACCTCGTTGCAGGCACCCTTTTCGGTTCCCGCGAAAAACTCGTTCCCTTCGCGGAGATAAGGCTCCCGGTGGGCGGGATCGATAATATCGGTTTCTTCCTGACCGGCGGTCTCTGGTTCTGATCCCCGATCCAGCCTCGAGAGCTGCATGCCTTCACGTACGCAGTTGCCGGGCGGGCACTACTTTACGATTACCAGCTCCTCCCACGCCGGTAGGGTGGGGAAGGGGGCGTGCGGCTCTCACTGATGCCAGAAGGCCACCGATGATATGTCATCCTGGAGCGGGAGGTATCGCCCGCCGCTCTGCCACCCCAGCGCCTGTATCGTTACACCGAGGTCCCTCCGGAAGGGCATCGGCCAGTAGCAGTTGAAGCCGCTGCCGGGATTAACGCGGACAGCCAGCGAGTTGACGTGGGCGAAACCACCCCAGCCGTTGGCGAAGAGGTCCCCTACGTGCACCTCGATCAACAGCTCGTTCTCCCCATCCCAGAAGAAGCGCAGGATCGAGAGCCTCCAGTCCCCGGTGGGGGTCATCCAGATGTGCTGGATCGCACCAGGTCCGTCGATCTCGGCGAGCGTGAAGGTCTACCGGGCCGTGATACGGATCGACGCCGGCTCCTCATCGCGGACGGTTTAACGATCGAGGTGTCGAACCTGGAACGCCCCCAACTGCTGCAGGATCGCGGGGATCAGCCGCTCGTGCTGTACTGCACCTGCACGCCGGGGAACGAGTATGCGGTACCGGGACCCACCGTGAACGTTCAGATCGCACTCTCGCCGGACGTAATCGCGAAGGAGCTGTTTGCCGATTAAAGTTGAAATTTCCCCAGATGTAAGGAAAGTGATTGACATGAACACATATATGTGTACAATTGTACGTTGAAACGTGGAGAACTCGAGAAAGAGTTAAGAAGAGCCCAGGGGTGGCTGAGGCGCCATGGCGCCGAGCATGACATCTGGACGAATGGTGACCTGAATGAAGGCGTTCCACGCCATAGTGAGATAAATGATCAGCTGGCACGGAAAATTCTGAAGGTGACTGCCAGTAATCCACCAATGAAAGAGGATTGAAAAGGTGCGGTTTGAAGGACACATCTGGAAGGATGGAAAATTCTGGCTCGTGGAGATCCCGGTTCTGGACGCCATGACCCAGGGAAGATCCAAAAAGGAAGCCTTTGAGATGGCCGCCGGCCTGGTGGAGAGTCTAGTGGATATCGAGGGATTCACTGTCCAGGTGTATCCACTTCCTCAGGATCGCTTCGAACTGGCTTCCAACAATTGCAGGTTAATGGTTGCATTAATGTTAAAGCGACAACGGCAACGCCACGGCCTGTCCCTGGCTCAGGTTGCCCATAAGCTTAAAGCCAGCTCACGCAATTCATATGCTCGTTATGAGCAGGGACGTGCAATGCCCACGGTAGAGAAATTAGCCGAATTGCTGAGTGCTGTTTCTGATTCCGATCTTGTGATTCGGCAAAGCGCAGCAACCTAAATCATATCTCCCTAAATACTAGACTCGCACCCGCCCCCTCCTTAAGTCTCGGTCGTCTCGTTCTCGAGGGGCTGGTGCATGGACCAGAACCTGGCGCACGAGCAGGCCCGGCGGGTACGTCGGCTCAGGGCCCGATAAGCAGGCGCAGGGCGATCTCGAGCCCCCCCCCGAAGGTGCGGGTGCAGCGCACTCTCCCTGAACCATCGACCAGAATGGTCGTCGGATAGCCGACCACCACGTGCCTGGCGGCGACCGAGGAGTCGGCATCGAATGCCTGATCCCATGGATAGCCGGTGCGCTCGAGGAAGGCCCGGGCCTTCTCCCGGGTGTCACGCACCACGATTCCGAGCACCTCGAAGCCGCGGTCGTGGTAGCGGTTCCAGGCCTCGTAGGCGTGCGGCATCTCCCGGATGCAGGCGTGGCACCACGATCCCCAGAAATCGATCAGCAGCAGCCGTCCGGTGTAATCGCCCGGTGAGTGAATACCGCCATCCAGACCGGGGAGGGTGAACGGCTCGATCGGGTGTCCGACCCGGTCGAGTGCGGCGATATAGCCTTCCCAGGCGGCCGATCCGGCCCCTCCGGTGATCTCGATTATCTTCTCGAAAGCCCGCTCAGCACCGACGACATCGTCCAGAACCGAGAGAGCGGCGGCCAGATCGCAGAGAAGATAGAGATCTTCGCGCTCCCGCCGATCGCCGATGGCCCGGTAGACCAGCCCGGCAGTTCGCTCCGGATCGCCGCAGGTCAGCATGGCCCGGGCGTAGGCGAAGGCCATGGCGACGGTATAGTTCTCCCGCACCGCCGCGCCCGGCCCGGCCTCCCCCTCCGCCCCGGTCCGCTCCCAGAGCGTCCAGGCCTCTTCGGCCGCGCCGACGGCACCGGCCTCAGCCGCTGCCCGCAGTAGCTCCAGACAGGCCCGGGCCCCCGCCTCCGACTGCGGTGCGCGGGTAAAGCGCTCCCTCAGAGCCGCCATCAGGTCGGCCCTGATCCCGTCCCGGGCGGCGAGCCGGGCCCGGATGTGCGATTGTTGCAGCTCCCGGACACTGCCCGCGGCGGCCGCGGCGGCGGATGGCCGGGGCAGCTCCGCAGGCCCGGCAGGCCGGTCGTCCAGGGCTCTCAGGCCGATGGCGATGGCCCCTTCGCGCCCGGGCATGACGGCGATCCGCCCCTCCCGGTCGAGCAGGATCCCCTTCGGCTCGTGCACGTAGAGCCCCGCAAAGGTGATCCTGAGAGAATCGGCGTACGAGCCGTCGCGATCGTGCCAGAAGGGCCAGCGCGGAACGTGCTTGAGAAGAGCCTGCCGGACCGCTTCGGTTTCATCGCCGACATTGATGCTCACCACCGCCAGGTCGGGATAATCCCGCTGAAGGTTATCGAGAAACTCGAGATCGTGGTTGAGACTGCCCAGCCGGCGCCAGAAGTGGATGAAGAGGGGTCGGCCGCGGTAGTCGCGGGTGTCGAGCGGAGAACCGTCGAAAGCAGTGCCGACCAGCGGGGGAAAGGTCGTCCCGACCCGGTCGAGGTAATCGCGGAAGATCTCGAGTGAGCGGAAGCGGGCCGGGTACTCGGCGTACAGCTCCATCGCCCGGACCAGGTCGTAGGCCTCCCGGGCTTCGGTGAGCCGGCCTTCGAGGGCCAGCAGAGTGGCCAGGTTCTGGACCAGGCGGGTCTCATGTGCATAGCCGTAGGCGCCGGTACAGAGGTCGGTGATCACCCGTCGGGCGACTTCGGCCTCCTGATGGGCCTCGAACCAGGCCTCGAGATCGGCGGCGTAGCGGGCCGTGAGCTCCCGCTCGCGGCCGGTCAGCTCGCGGTGGTGATCGAGGATGAGGGCCGCAGGCCGGGGTGGGAGCCCGCAGGCGACCATACACCCCAGGGCGACCGGGGCTGAAAGGATTAAGCGGGAGACGTGCGGTCGGAGGTGGATCATGAGAGAACCCTTTCCCGGGGCGCCGGGCGATCGTTCTCGCCGGCACTGGACTCACAAGATGACTCTTTCAGTATACACCGCCCGGATCGTGCGACGCACTCTGGCTCCAACCCCTATTGACCTGGCTATCGGATGGAGGGTAGGTTTGATGAAAGGACTGCGTCACACGAGGACGCCGGCCACGGGGAGGGAATAGTAATGAGAGCATTTCGTCTGAGAGTACCGGTCGGACAGCTGGCTGCAGCGGTTGTATGCGTTGTTCTGGCTGGATGCGGTGGAGGGGGACAGGAAGAGATGCCCGCCGAGGAGCAGCCCGGGGCTGCGGCTCAACCTGCGGCGGAGCAGCCGGCTCAAACGCCGGCACAACAACCCGCCGGGGGCGAAACCGAACAGCAGCCGGCACAGGAGAGCCCTCAGCCGGCTGTAGTACGCGAGAGCGAGACGAGCGAACACGGATTCTATACGATACAGCTCTCGGCGTGGAGAACCGAGGCGAAGGCCAGATCCGAAGCCAGACGCTACCAGAATCTGGGTCTGGAAGCCTATGTCCAGAAAGCAGAGCTGCCCGGCATGGGAACGTGGTACAGGGTGAGGGTGGGGAAATATCCCGCCCTTTCCGAAGCGAGAAGGGCCGCCAGGGCACTGGTCAACATCCCGTTTGAAGAGTTGTGGATGGATAACTACAGGAGCGGAGAACCGCCCCCCGGCGACACCTTGTAATCCGCCGACCGCTGGATCCGGGCTGCGCCTTACGGGCTTAAAGGCCGGCCGATGAGTTCCTCAAGGGAATGGAGCAGTTCCAGATCCTTGCAACCCGCACCCAGCTCGAGAGATTTGGCGGGGATGGTGAGCAGCAGGACGCGTCTCCCCTTCGACAATTCATCCATGGTCAGCGGCATGCCGTTCAGGGCGTCAAGCGCGACGATCAGGTCGGTGAATTTGGCCAGAAGCTCGCCGTCCCTCTCCAGGGTCAGGAAAGTACCCATCCCCAGCATCCTGTAGGGGGCGCAGTCGATCATGTTTATCTCCATGCCCAGGCTGTAGCTCGTGCGGTAATCCAGAACCTGCGTCTCGCCCCAGTACTGCCCCTCCATCTGTTCCGTGAACCAGGTCGCGGCCGTCTCGACGCTCGTTGCCAGGTGCATGCGGTAGTTCTTACCCAACTCCTGGGCCTTTCTGATCCCTCCGGGGATTCCTCCATCTACAGCCCTGGACAGCAGCACCGGATTGCGGCTCACACAAACGGCACCGCCCGCCTGCGCGGCGGCCCTGCGTGTGAGCTTGTCGGCCACGGGAAGAGAGGCCGACACGTACATTTCGACATACTCGCCCCGGTCGCGATCTCCTCCCGCACAGGCCTGCCAGGAAATGAAATCGGTCTGCATCGTCAGTCCCAGGCTGCCCTGGAGGTCGAGGGGATGGCCCCTGCCGTCGGCGGGCAGGTCGATGACCGGCAATCCGAGCACGGCGGACTGATACCACCCGTCGATTACGGCGCGTCCCCCCATTCCTTCCGGGAACAGGCCGGTCAATTCACCGATGAGGTGTTCGCGGAGGAGTTCGACACTGCGTACGTGATCGCCCGGCTTGATGTGATGCGCCCGTCCCAGCGGTGCCCGGGAGACCGTGCACGCGGCGATCAGGCAGTCTGCGGGGTGGTTTTCAGGATGAACCAGCGCCGGCCGTCCCCCCTGAAATGTGGTCCGCCCGAGGGAGAGTCCGTCGGCGACGCTGCCCCCGCCTCCGCCTCCGAGAAGCCCGCCCCCCCAGACAGTATCTTCGAGCCATGTCTCACTTATATGCATAACAACGGAACCATACTCGACTATTTGAGTTGGAGCAAGTGTTGGGGATTTACCTTCCACCCTGCAGCAGATGAACGGTATCTTTTATAAATCCCAGGAACGGCCTCTTTCGGAAGCTCGGGGGGTTTGATCAACTTTGAAGAAATTTCTACTCTTGATCCTTCTGGTTCTGATCGTGGGACTGCCGGTCGCCTGGCGGTTGCAGAAGGACCGGACCGCGGTCATTACCGTCGTCGATGAGTCTGTGACCGACGAGCAACGGACCCATCACAGGGGATTGATCTGGCTGACCGAGCACATGTGGATACGGAACGCCGAGCTCAACGCATACGGTCCGGACGATTATTACGGCTATTTCCCCGATACGGGTGAAGGGGCCAGACGTCTCGAAGAAGGAGCTCTCGACGAGACGGATATTCTCATCATAACCGACGCGCGCGGCGTATGGCGAAGCGGTCTGGAGAGGTTGGGCGTTCTGCAGGACAGGCATCAGGAGCGGCTCGTCCACTCCGCCACGCCGAACACGAGGGTGGGCAGAGGTCGAGACGGCGTCTGGCCGACGCCTTCGGAGTGGAATGGACCGGGTGGATTGGGGGATGGTTCCAGAACCTCAATAACGTGCGCGATTTCCCTTTCTGGGCGAGGGCGTTGTACGAGAGAACCAGCGGACAGCTGTGGTCGTACAGGGGTCCGGGTGTCGTCTTCATCAAGCCCGAAACCGGTGAGTTCGTGGTACTGACCGAAGGTGTCGAGCTGCGCGAGCCCAGGCCGGAGATCGTCATTAGTCGTCGTTCGGATGCACTTGCCATAGGAGTCGACTCCGGGGTGCCACTCCGGGGTTGGTTCGAGGTGGTCGAGGCCGGGATTACCGGTGACGTGCTGGCCATGATCCGACTGCGTCTCACCTCGATCGGTGAGCGGATCCTGGAGGAGAAGTATCTGGTGCCTTCATTTCCGGCCGTTGTCGCCCAGAGAATCGACAGGGACACATACTATCTCGCCGCAGATCTGAGCAGGGTTCCGACGTGGCTGGGCCCGGCCCAGGTGAAGTGGATGACCGAAATCAGGGGCAGGCTCTCGAAGACGTTGGAGAAGGGGATTCCGGGAGAACAGGCGTTCTGGACTTTCTATATTCCTCTGATGACGAACCTGCTGAATGAAGCGGTCCGCTGATTTCCTGAACCTGCGACAAGAAAACGCCCCGGCCGGCCTTGCGGCCTGCGGGGCGTAGATCACGCAATACCTTTCTCGGATTACGGCATTATTACGAGTCGGATTTCCGAACTGAAGAGTTTGTGACTGGACCTGGTCCGCTCGCTTCCGTACCTGAAAGTCTCCACGAAGTGCACCTCCAGGCGGACCTCTTCGCCCTCGCTCTCGGCCCACCGCAGGCGGAGCAGTTCCTCGTCTGAGAGCAGGTCCCACAGTCGGACCTCGATCAGGTTGTCACCACTCTGGAGCCAGAGCGCATCTTCCTGGCGGACCAGTGTGCCGCCCACTATGGCGCGATTGATCTCCGACCTGAACCACTCTTCCCAATCCTCGGAGCGATTCCACTGGAGAGCGGAAACGTCGAGTTCGGTTGCTGTCGTCTCTATCTCGCGCCCCGTCGGTTCCAGTACCACACTCTCCCGGCGCTCCCTGTCGACACGCAGGTCGTCGATCTCTTTAACCCGGAAGCTGGTTGTGCTGATAGTGTCGGTCATCTCCCTCACGAAACGGGGTGTAGATCCCCATAGCGTATCGTGCCGGTCGGGTACGTTTACGACGACAAACTCGCCGGAAACCGCCTCTAAGAAACCCAGAGCTGTCTCCTCTCTACCGAATTGCGTGCCCGGCTGGTAGGTATAGTAGGGATCATCGGATGCCTGGGTGATCATGTAGTATGCGGCACCGCCCAGCACTATCAATGCAAAGACCATGGCGACCAGCGCTCCGATGCCGCCACCCTTCTTGCCAACGGCGACTTCGGCCAAGTATTCCCCCGCCTCACCTATCGGTCCCCCTTCGACAATGGCCATCGGTTTCGGGCGTTCCCACTTGGTCAATTGCAGGTCCAGTTTGATCTTCAACTCCTCCGGAGTCTTATCCACTCGGGAATACAGGCTGCCCAGCGCCTCATCCACGGCGTTCATCAGTTCTTCGAGGGCGTCGGGTTGCGTAGGTTCCTCGGGAATCCCAATCTCTTCGGCGGTTATCACATCCGGCTCGGCAGGTCCGGTTCCTTCCCCCGTCTCCGTCTCTTCGACTCGAGCTCCAACAACTCCACCAGGGTCCTATCGCCTATGTCCTTTATTCTGAGTGCTGGATCGGCACCTTTCTTGAGCCAGAGATAGAAGCCTGCTCCCATGATTTCCTTGGACATCTTGACGACTTGGAGCGCTTCCAGGAGCTGCTCTGCAATGGTGCGGTCCTGGTGCCGCCCCTCGACATAGAAACCTTTGAATGTTGTCGATTGCCAGTATCTGGCCATGTGCTGTAGACCTCCAGTCAATGTTCGGCGCGAATACTAGTCAGGGGTTCCTGGATAGTCAACCGGCATTACCCGCATCATCAGACGTTTCGATTTCCCCTCTGTTTAATAAGTATGTTGTGCACCTGCCTTTCACCATGTAGCCTGGATGGTGGATCTGAAAAAAGGCTGGCCGGCGATCCCCCTGCCGGGGGATCCGAGAGGGAAGCCGGTTCAAGACCGGCGCGGCCCCCGCCACTGTAACCGGGGACGAGCGCCGCAGCGACCCTTAGCCTGCGCTCAAGGTGCGCAGGCGGGGGATCGGAAGTCACTGGGCAGGACGGTCGACCACAGCCGGTCGGGCCACCTGTCTGGGAAGGCGCGGCGTGAGGACGATCCGGAAGCCAGGAGACCTGCTGACCGGCCGCACCAGACTGTACCCGCGGGGGTGGGTGAGCGGTGGCGAACCCGCTTCCTGCGGCACGAATCCCACCGACTCCGACTCCTGCGGACGGTGGGTTTCTTATTTATGAGCCGAGGAGATCGGATGAATCTTGCTTCAGGGCTTTCGACAGTGGGCCTCATTACGCTGGGTGTTGGGTCCGCTGCCCCGGCAGCCGCGCAGCAGCTGCCCGCGTATACGCTGGATCCGGTTGTAGTTACCGCAACCCGAACCGAAACCGAATCGAGCCAGATCGGATCCTCCGTAGAGATAGTAACCGGCCAGCAACTCAGGGATATGGGCACGGCCACGCTGCTGGAGGCCATAGCGCATCTTCCCGGAGTGGCTGTGGCCCGTGCGGGCCCGGCCGGGGGAACGGGCTCGCTCTATCTAAGGGGCGCCAAAGGCGAACACCTTCTGGTGCTGGTCGACGGGATCGCCGCCAACGATCCTATGAGTCCGGGTGGAACGTTCGACTGGAATACCGTATCCATCGATGCGGTCGAACGTGTCGAGATCGTCAAGGGCCCTCAGAGCACGCTCTACGGATCTAAGGCCATCGCCGGGGTCGTGCAGATATTCACCCGCATCCCCTCCGGCTCTCCCGATGCACATCTGGAACTGGAGGGGGGCAGCTACGGTACGCGGAACGCCGCTGCCGGTGTCTCCGGGAG
>SMTZ1_10023067_pt1 | contig 10917 bp, 9 predicted proteins | sample DeeMarSWOR136_30_FD_25667 | JGI IMG/M metagenome (IMG submission 25667)
ATGTTCAAAGATTTATAACACTCAATATTTACTCCATCGAAAACATAACTTTTCGGCGTTTGAATCCTGGGGGTAACCACAAAAGGCTCATAGTTTCTGTGACGAAGTCGCCTGTTTTGTGCATAAACAACCTTTTGTATTCCGCCAACCTGTGGCAGATACTCGTTTGTAACAATGCACAGGCGTGTTTTAGCCATGGAAGCCCAACTGCGTAAATTTTTCAACCAAGATAGTATTATAATTTTATGGTAAATTCATCCGTTGAATGGTGCTTAAGCGTTGAAGCAAGTCTTATCCACTTTTAACTTATTGATTGCGTAAATTAGCTCCATGATCCCTTGATCTAAGGATACACTCGTACGGTAGCCTAATGCCTCTATTTTCTGAGTTGAGAGATGGTAATCTCTCTTATCCAAATCTAAATTTGACTCTGCGAACTGCAAATCGCAATCAAATTGTTTTTTTATGCGTTGGGCGATTTGTTCTTTGGTAAACGTTGACTCTGACGAACTAACGTTGAACGTTTGACCCTGCATGGATTCTTTGTTGTGAACCGCGAACATTATGCTGCGAGCTATGTCCTGAACGTGAATGACGGATCTGAGAGTGTTTTTTCCGTAAACTACGAGCGCTTTATGTTTGATAGCTTCGTAGACAAACTGGTTAACCAACAGATCTAACCGCATTCGGAAAGAAAACCCAAAGGCAGTGGCAAACCGCAAGGTAACAACGTTCTTTCTTTTCGAAAATATCTTTTCCCCTTCAAGTTTAGTTATTGCATAATGCGATGGCGGATTCGGCGCTATTTTCTCTGTGCAGCTTGACCCATTAACTTGACCATACACGCTTCCTGTGGAAGCGTAAATTAGGAGTTGATCATCTGAAAGGTAGTTGTCTATTTTTCTAGATCCATTAACATTAACATCAGTTGCCTGTTTCTTGCTACGTTCACATAAACCATGACCAACAAGAGCCGCCAGATGCACCACAACATCCTTCTTTTCAAGAAGACCGCTGATTAAATTATCATCCCTAACATCTCCTTTAACGAAGTCAAAACCAGGTTTGCCAAAGTTAACAGAAAGCCCGTGCATACCCCAAGTTAAATTGTCTAGAACGGTCACTTCGTGTCCTTCTGTGAGCAACTCTGGGACAAGCATAGAACCTATGAAGCCTGCGCCGCCAGTAACAAGGATTCTCATTCTAAATCCCTGCTGAATTCAACTTGAATTGAGCGGTGACGATTCACGCTAAAGGTGCTGAACAAAGGCATTTTTACCAACCAGCCCTCACGGTTTCGATTATGTATTGCAAGTCTTCTGAGGTTAAGTCTTCATGAATTGGCAGGCAGATGAAGTCTCTATCAATCCTGTCAGTGTTAGGCAAGTCTTTTCTTTGTTTGCCAAAGATTGAGAACTGATCGTTTCTAAAGTTCTGCATGCGCAATTCTATCCCTTTTGTATGCATAGCTTCCATGAATTTTTGCCTGCGCTCAACATGGATTGGGTACAGGTAGTAGGAGCTTTTTCTATCCGTCTCATATTTCATGAGTGTAACACCCCTTACTCCTTCCAATTCTTCATCATAGATCTTCGCTTTTTTCCTTCGCTCGGCTAAGATCTCATCCACAAAGCGAAGTTGCTCTCTTCCAATGGCCGCAAGGAAACTATTCATTCTCATCTTGTAACCGACCTCAGTAATGTCATAGGGGTACTTTCCTGTCAGTTCATCTCTCTTTTTCCTATCCATCCCAAACCAAGATCGCCTGTTAGCAACTTCAAAAATACTCTCGCTGTTGGTTGCCAGCATACCTCCATCTCCTGTTGTTATGTGTTTAGAGGTCGCAAAGGAATAACATGCAAAATCAGATTTGCAACCAATGTAATCTTCTCGGTAGGTTGCGCCAATTGCGTGGGCACAATCCTCGATTAGCGCCAAATTATGTGCATGAGCTATCTCTCTGAGCTCCTTTAGGTCACATGGATACCCCAAGTTGTGTACACAGACGATCGCTTTGGTCTTTTTTGTGATTCTGCTCTCTACGTCCGAGGCATCAATGTTTGCTGTCTCATAGTTAACATCCGCAAAGACGGGTGACGCGAACTGTTCAAGAATTGCAGTGTTTGTTGCTATCATAGTGAAGGCTGGAGTAACTACCTCGTCTCCTGGTCCTACATCTGCAATGGCATATGCCAAGCGTAAGGCGGAAGTGCAGGAATTCAATGCTATAGCAAATTTGATGTTAAACTTTTCAGCGAAGGCTTCTTCAAAAAGAGTTGTTTCTGGTCCAACGTTTATCCATTTGCTCCTTAAAGTCGTTGCTGCAATGTCTACTACGCTCGGAGGTACGTGCGGGCTAAACACGCTGATTTTTCTTTGTGGTGCCATGCTTCGATACCTCTCTTTTTAGCTGGAGACTACTTTTCGTTTGACTTAAAAGCAGTTAGTAACCCCTGATAGAATCATCCTCGCTGCAAATAAAAGGATTTTTATAAAGATTTCTTGACGCAAAAAAATCCTAAAGATTTTTAGTCAATATTTCTTGACTAAACAAAAGTAATTTTAATTTCAAACTTACGAAAAAAGAAAAATGTAGTGTTGCGCGGGTGACGTCACCACGGAAAACGGTTGCGAGAATTCCGAGTTTTCCAGTCTCTATGCGGCATCAGCCTTATCCTTTAGCGTTCATGGTTCTCTTTGTGTTGACGTTATCGCCGATAACATGGATTCACTGAAAAGCCATTTTTCTTCGCCTTCATCTACTGGTTCAGCGTTAACTGGAATTGTTACAGTGACTGTGGTTCCTTTCCCAACCGTGCTTTCCACACAGATTTTTCCACCGTGAACCTCTGCTAAGCGTCTGCAAATGGGCAAGCCGAAGCCCATGCCTTTCGTAAGGTTTCTTCTGACATCCCTGCACCGGTATCCTGGAAGGCTATTTCCAACTTGCTTTTTACTTTTCTGCTTCTTATCGTTAAGGTTCCGCCTTCGAGCATAGCGTCAATTGCGTTTTGGATTATGTTGACGAAAACGTTACGTATTTTTTCCGTGTCAACTCTGACCATTGGCTTGTCTTCGGTGGCGTCTATAACTTGGATTTTTTCTGGAACTTCAAGGGAAGACAACGCGCTTTGCAACATTGCCTTTGGAGTAGTCGCTGTGAACTCCAACTTCAGGTCGCGTGAATACTCTAGCAAGTCATTTATGATTTTGTTAGAGTGATTGATGGCTTTTTCAATAGTTTCAAGCATTTGTTTGCCTTTAGCGCCTACTTCTGTGCTATATTTGGCTTTCAAGTAGTATGTTGCGCCCATTATTCCTGTTAATGGATTACGCAAATCATGCCCAATCATGGCGGCTAATTCGCCGATTGTAGCAAGCCGTTCAGATTTGACCAGTTTAGCTTGGGTTCGCTTCAACTGTTCCGTTCTTTTCTCAACTATTTTTTCCAATTTTTGAGAATACTCTGCTAGTTTGTTTTGCATGATTCTCCTTTCAGTTATGTTTACCGCCAGTTCCAACGCAGCTATAACATTTCCCTTTTCATCTTTAATTGGAGTAACAATAAGTTCAACCCAAAACGTGTTGCCTTTATCATCTTGATTAGAGTACTCGTGAATGTCGAGTGGCACGCCGTTATCAAAAACTTTTTTGACCCCACAATCTGGACAAATATCAGTAAGCCTGTTAAAAGTTGAATAACACATTTTGCCTTCACAGTCGCCATTGATTTGTTTCAAAAGTTTGTTCGCCCAAAGAATGCGATAGTCTTCACTAATAATTGCAAGTCCAGCACCAATGTTTTCACTGACAGCCTCAAGCATATCCCGCTCCTGCTTAAGCTCATCTTCCATTCTCCTGCGCTCAGAGACATCTCTTACAATTCCTAACAGGCATGATGTACCTTTGAACCTCAGCAGGTTAGCGGATAACTCTGCGGGAAATTCTCTTCCATCTTTTCTAAGAGCGGTGAATTCCACAGTCTTTCCTTTAATCTGCCTGTTACCCTGAAGCTGCTCAACAAATTTTGGTTTAAAACTATGGTCTTGTGGAGGAATCAGCAGATTCAACACATCTTTGCCTACTGCTTCTTCTCGGCTATAACCAAAAATTCGCTCAGCAGCAGGGTTCCAATAAACGATTTTACCTCCCTCGTCAGCCAAAATTATGGCATCAATCGCAGAGGTGCTTATCGCACGGAACATTTCTTCACTATCGGTCAAAGCCTGCTGTGTTTGTTTCCATTCAGTTATGTCTTCTCCTGAACTTAATGTACCGATGACTCGTCCGTTACGGTTCCTCAAAACGGTGTTATGCCACCAAATTAGACGCATTTCTCCGTTCTTAGCCAAGACAGGATTTTCGTGATATTTTGGAAAACTTGCTTTTCCTGCAAGTATCGAACGGAAGTGTCTTTTCACCTCGTTTTTAACTTTGTTTGGCAAGAAATTATCAAACCAATTCTTCCCAAGCGCTTCTTCCGCTGTGCACTTTAGAATCTCGCAGCCCTTCCGGTTCAGCATGGTGATGTGACCTTTAGTGTCTAGAGCGACGAGCAGTACATCTGCAATATCTAGGTAGTTTTGTGCTCTGTCTCTCTCTTCTAGTAGCTGTTTCTCAGCCCTTTTGAGTTCCTCAAACAACCAGCGGTATTTTTTCTCTGAGGCTAACAGTTTTGCTTCTGATTTCTTGCGTTCAGTTATGTCCCTTGCAATGCTCAAAATCGCTTGTTTTCCCTGATAAGTCACAAGGCTGGAGCTAATTTCCACTGGAATTGGCTTCCCATCTTTGGTAGTATGCGCTGTTTCAAAAACCTGTATTTGATCAGCCGGCATATTCCTAATTAGATCTTTTATTTGTTCCTTCGTTAGGCTGTTGTCGATGTCTGGAGGTCCCATACGAAGCAATTCTTCCCTAGAATAACCTAAAACCTTAACAGCAGCATCATTCACATCAATAAAGTTCCCATCAAAACCAATAACCCAAGCTGTGTCATTCATTCCGTTAATTAACTGTCTATACTTTTCCTCGCTCTCCCTCAACTTTTCCTCAGTCTTCTTTTTCTCAGTGATTTCTGTTACGACTTCCACAACACTTGTTACATTACCATTTACATCTTTAATTGGATAACCGCCAATGGACCAGACTCTACCATCTGGTGTAGTCATTTCTCCTCGTTGCGGTTGACCCTTTTTCATAGTCTCTTCAATGGGACAAGCAGTACATGGGTTGATCCTTTTTGCCCATAGCTCATGGCAGTAGCGACCCTTAAGTTGTTCAACTTTCATATTAACAGAGTCAGCAGCTTTCCTATTCACCCACAAGATTCTATGCTTCAAGTCCTGATAAATAACAAGCTCGGACATGCTATTGAGGACTGCACTTTTCTCTTTTTCACTCTTCTCAAGATTTTCTTCTGCTTTCTTGCTTTCAGTAATGTCTTTGACGAAAACAGATAACCCAGCCATGGTGGGATACGCGCTGATTTCAAAGACGAAATCCTTATCTTTAACCCGATACTTTTTCAAAAAACTCTGTGGTTGCTTTGTTCTTAGTACTTTTTTGTAGAATTGCTCAATTTTTGTTCCTTTGATATCGGGAAAAATCTCGGTGAGGGACTTTCCGATAGCGTCTTTGGCTGATATTCCAGTGAGCTTTTCAGAAGCTTTGTTCCAGTAAGTATATTTCAGGTTTTTGTCCATTGCAAAGAAGATGTCGCTAATGCTTTCGGTAAGCTCTCTGTATCTCTCCTCGCTTTCTTTGACCTCTTTAACCTTTTCATTTACAAGTGCTTCCATTTTCTCGGAATATTCCTTAACTCGCTTCGCATTTTCTTTTCTTCGAGTAATGTCACGGAATATGACAAGATCAGCAGGATGCCCAGCATAATCAATCTTTTTCGCCTTTATTTCTACATACCACGCCTTACCAGTTTTATCTGTGAAGGTGACTTCGTACGGTTCAACAGGCAAGCCCTGCATTCTTTTCTTCAGATTTTTCAACATAATTTTTTTGCTTTTTGGATGAAGAAGGTTTAGTTCAAAGAACGCTTTACCAATAATTTCCTTCTTATTAAGCCCGGTCATTTCCTCAAGCGCATTGTTCACTAACAGAAGATGCCCTTTTTCGTCAACAATAACTGCAGGATCAACGATTAAGTTTAGGATGGTCATGAAGTTATTTTCATTACTTTTCTGGGGCTTGTTTCGCATAATTCCTTCCCATCGTTAGATCGAATTTGATTTTCCAAGTTTTTCAGCGAATGATGTGGCATAAGATAATTGTAAGCAATGAATAAAGGCTTATGAATCGCTCGTACAGATTCAGGTTCGTCTATATTCCGAATAATACTGCAAAACGCTTGTTCAAAACTCAGAGCGCATATTTCTATTTAATAAAAGTAAAGTAGAAAAAGGAGAAGTGAAACTCTAAAGTTTCTTGTAAACTGCGTCTCTTTCCTTGACTCGTTGCGCCAGTTTTAAGCCTATGCTTTGTCCTGCTTCCGCTCTTTGTATGTTTTTATGTTCGATCTGCATGGATTCGACGGCTTGCTCAAAATCTGTTGATGGACCCTTGACGAGTATGCAGTCGCCTACGGATAGAGGCGCTGTCAGTTCAACTACGGCGACGCTGATTTTGGAGAAGAAATGCGTTATACGCCCAACCTCGACAATATTTTCCTCGCTCAAACACACCAACCCCTTAATACGATATAGTACGCCAAGCGCATAAAAAACTTGTTCAAACGCATCCAAAACCTAAAGGATAAAAAGTTAATCGTAACTTCAGCAATTCAAAACTTTATTCTTCACTTTTCCTGAATCGCCGTATGATACCGAGTAGAAAGTTTGCTCTTGGAACCTTTTTCATATAAGCTTTATAGTCGTCTCCAAACTTCTCAATCGCGTCTTTGTCTGCTTTGATCAGATCAATGTATGTCAACGGGAAAATAGGAATACCCAGCAGTATGATAATCCAGTGCTGGAAAAGCAGCATACCTGCAATTGCCCACAGGATGAATGTCACATACTGTGGATGGCGAACAACGGAGTATATTCCAGTGTCGACAAGTTTCGTGGTATGAATATAACTTTGTCCTTTTCTTACTCCACCTTTTTTCCGAAACTCAAATACTGGAAGCGTACCAAAAATTATGCCCGAAAAAACGTAAAGTCCCACTCCAACATACGCCAAAATTTCAATTTGCGAAACCTCAGACACCAAATAAATGCCAACGACGATTTGCGAGAGAAAAAGAAGAGTTGTAAAGGTTACTGGCACATGATCCATCCAAGAAAAACTTCTCTCAGACATTCTATTCGTTCCTCAACTTTAATACAAAATTGCAACAATTTCTATTAATAAAACTTTAATCTTGTTTTTACAGCGTATACTCGTTTTCAACTATACCTAAGAATCAAGCCTGTATCACCTGAACCGCGTATACTCTGTCGTCCAAAAATGAAAGCACTTTTTCTATAGTAAACAAATAACTTGATATATAATAGCAAATCTCGCCGTTTTGATAAGATGTTTTTTGAATTAATTTTTGCTCCAAAAACCTAACATAATCGGGACAAAATCCAAATCAGTATTTCCAGCTAGAAAACCCTTTAAGCAAGATAGGTAGAAAACAACCAGTTCAGGAGTACAAAACAAAGTGTACCCATTCGCTCTGAAAGATATGTCGGGCATAAGTGGAGATAAAAAAATGGTGGGTGGAAACGAAGATGAAAGTAGCCAACATTCGGCAAAAACTAAAAACCACTCTACCGCCAAGCCTCTTGAAAGAAGCACTCATCGCATTTTCCTTTAACGTTTTTGGAGTCCTTGCTGGCTTCACATTTGCGTCTTACTTGAATGTGTTTCAACTTTCCACATGGGTCATCGCGCTGTACCCGTCGGTATTAACTGGCAGAGGCGTTGTAAATGGCGTATTAAGTGGGCGCTTGGGTACTGCTCTCCACCTTGGAACAATAAAGCCCCAATTCAAAGAAAACACGGAAAGATTCTATATGCTTTTTAGATCAGTTATTGTCCTTACGTTGCAAACGGGTATTCTGCTTGGTGTAGCATCAATATTTTTTGGAAGCTTGTTTTGGGGAATAACAGTAACAGACTATTGCAATATTTTCCTGATTATTATGGCAACCATGTCCATTGGAGTAGTGACTTCTTTAGTCACAATAGAAGTTGCGTTTTTTTCGTTCAGAAAAGCTTGGGACCCAGATGTTATCGTTTACCCTGTGATGTCTACAATTGCAGATGTAGTCATGACTCTTTGTTTTGTTCTTGTGCTGAACTTGTTCTTTCAATTTGGCTTCTTCGGGAAAATAGCAGTGGTTTTTTTTGGATTGATCCTAGTAATCGCTACCTTAGGTATTTTGCCAAAATGTGTTCACGATAAGCAATTCACTAAAACAATAAAAGAAACTCTTTCAACACTGCTAATCATTGCCATAATCGTTAACGTTACTGGAACAATTTTGAAGCAAATAAGCGAGACAATAGGCAGCAAAAAAGAAGTCTACACAGTATATCCCGCGTTAATTGACACTGTTGGCGATGTAGGTTCAGTAGTTGGGTCAACCGCCACAACAAAACTGGTTTTGGGTTTGCTTAACCCCGTTTTTTCTTCAATTAGAAAACATGCTCCGCGAATCCTTGCCACTTGGTGTGCATCGTTGATAATGTTCATGGTGTATGCATTCCTGTCATTACTTGCGCAAGGCAGTCCTTTAAACACTGGTTTTCTGAGCTTAACCTTGCTTTTGTTTTAGAAAAGGATTGGATCCTGACAATTTTGTTATTCCAATTGAAAGTTCTCTTGCTGACGGCATTACAACTGTAGCTCTGCTTGTTGCTCTGTTTTTGATAGGATACTAACACAGATTGTTATATACAAATCCCGCCGCAATGTCAAGTATGTCTGGAATCTGAGTTAAAGTACATTGCCTATACATTCACAAGTCGCAAGAAAGTGATAACCACTGCTGTACCAAGGCTTCATAGAACCCCATTTCAGCCTTCATATAGTTTCTATATCCCCAAACCCGAACCCTCTCCAACTCCCGCCAACTCTCTTCTTCCCCTACTTTCTCCTACTCTCTTACTAACTCTCTAAAAAACACACAACACAATAGTGAATCAAGATTTCTTGACAGAAACGCTTTTCTTGTTCATCAACTAATTCATTGATAATTAATAGAATGCGTGAGGAGCTGCGTCTTTCAAAATGAGGAAGAAACTTGTTATTCTCTTCCTTCTTTTGGCATTTGTAGTTCTTTTGCATATAATCATACTTTCTTTACTGTTCCAACCAAAAAAGGAATGGTCTTTGAGTGAAGAGCAAAAAGAAACAGTGATGAGTATAGCGATTGCCTATGTTGAGGAAAACTATGGCACCGACTATTTCATCAATGGAAATGTTACAATTAGTTCATACGCAGAGGGAGGGGGATTCTTCGGGGAGACTGTCTATACTTATCCGATGGCGTCCTTTATTGTGCCTGCAGACCTCACGCAAACAGCGGTATCGGTTCATGTTTTAGTTGACCCAGAAATGGGAAAAGTGGTTAAAGTTTGGACAGCTATTTCTCACGCCACGCCTGAAAGTATGCTCCCTACAGCTTCACCATGAAAAGTTGAAAAATCAAAATTAGTTAACTATCGCGAGCTGGCAAAATTTCGACAAACGGCATATTTGGCGCCTAATAGCCAATCAATGCAGAAACCAGTAGAGGGGTCTCTTCCAGAACCAGTTAAAGTTTCTATATATAAGGGGGCTATAGTCTGCCGTGAGCACAACAGTCATCAGAGAATCACTAACTGGCTTAGTGAAGCCATTCAAGCCGAAACGCGTGCTGCTAGTAACTTAGAGTAGTTTGAGTGTTCGGAGTAGTTTTTTGAATTCTTCTTCTTTCAGCGAAGCGCGCCTGCCATTCGCGTAGATTTCCTTTACTTTCTTTACCGCCGTCATCAGGGCTTGCTCGTTTGGAGGTTTTCCCGTGATTTCTGTTATCTTATGTTTGATTATGCCTTTTCCTGATTGTTTTCCTATGGTTAAGCGCCGCGCGTTTCCCACAAGTTCAGGTGGGTAAGGCTCATACGTCCAAGGATTACTTAAGACCCCCTGAGTGTGGATTCCCGATTCATGAGCAAAGCCGTAATCGCCCACTATTGCCTTGTTGGGCGGAACCACGTAACCCGTTGCCTTGCCGATGAAATCCGCTGTCTGCTTAAGCTTTTCAGTTTTGCCTTCGAACTTCTTTACACCGTACTGCAGGTATAGATTCAAGAGGACCTTTTCTGTCTCAGCGTTCCCAGCCCTTTCACCTATTCCGAGAAACGTTGTGCTCGCGTAAACCTGTTGTGCTCGCGTAAACCTTATCCCATAAGCCTGACGCTGCCCGTATGGCAGCCATGGTGTTTTCAACCGCGTTTCCAAAATCATCATGCGCGTGAATCTCAATGGCTCTAATTTTCGTTTCTTTTTTAATTGCTTTCACTTTGGCTGGGATTCCGTTTGGCAGCGGCGCGTTCGGGTCTGAAAGCCCTATTCCAACAGTGTCGCACACGCGGTAACATTCTGCCCCTGCTTGAGCTACGGCGTTGATTAACTCTTTTCAAAATCCCAATCTGCACGCGTGCTATCTTCCCCGTGAACAAACGTTCTCAGCCCATGAGTTTTAGCTGCGTACTCAACCACCTCGACTATGTTAGCCAATATCTGGTCTCGCGTCTTGTCAGGCCATTTAGCCTTGAAGTGTATACCTGAAACTGGATGCGAGATGCCTACTTCCCTGAAACCGCACTGAACGGCACTGTCAACGTCCTCTTTAACGGCGCGGCACCACCCAGCCACTCTAAGGTCTAGTTTCATTTTTTGGATGAGTTCAGCCGCTTTCTTGTCAGGTT
>SMTZ1_10007501_pt1 | contig 10916 bp, 13 predicted proteins | sample DeeMarSWOR136_30_FD_25667 | JGI IMG/M metagenome (IMG submission 25667)
ATAATGGAACACAAAATTGGAAGAGAGGCATTTATCATTATGTTTTAATTTTAGATTACTGTCGCCCAGGTGGATTTGGCTTTAGTGGAGATATATCACCTCATTGGGGATATAATCCTGGTACAAATTGTTTTGCTCTGAGTAAAGATTTAATTCAAAGAAAATCTGAATTATTTAAAAAATCTGAGGAATCTATTTTTGCTCATTTATTTATGCATGAAATGGGACATAATTTCGGAATAAGATTTGGAAATCCATTAGGATGTGATCTCCGGAGTACAAGTAATCCATTTAGACCTAGTTTTTGGCTATTTAGAAATTATAAGAGTGTTATGAATTATAGGTATACATATTTTATTTTAGATTATTCTGATGGATCGCATGGCAAAAGAGATTTTGACGATTGGGAAAACATTGATCTTACATGGTTTGAATATGTAAATTCTGACCCAATAAATTTATAATTTATATTTTTACAAGCTTTATAGTGATTCATTAATTTTTTGCATGCATTCTTGCAACAATTGATAGTATCAAACCTATTATTCCAACTGAGAAAAAACTACCAATTGTAAAATTTCCTTCGATAAATGTTATTGTAAGTGAAAATATCAATCCAATAAGTCCAAGTCCTGCGCCAAGTGTAATAATAAATTTACCAGACAATACCTTATTTTTACCAATTAATATACCACCTAATATAACTGCAATTCCCCCAAGTGATGCAATGAAAATTAATATGGCAAATACAATTTGGATGATACTATTATCTAAAATATGAGTGGTAACAAAATTTTTTATCGTCTCCCATGTTGCTAGACCGCTTATTCCACCTATTATCAATAGTATACCTGCAATAAAGGCTATTCCCATAGCTTGAGTATTTCTAGAGGATATAAGTATTCACCACAGTTTTAATGAAATTAATTCTGGGCTTATTTTACTTTTTATATTAATAAAAAAACATAACTCATTTTATAATTTTAATAGAAGAATGGAATATTATTTGATATCTCCTACCCAAAAATAAAATTAAAGCCAACAAATATATAATCCTACCTATTTTTGGGTTGGGGCAATTATTTATGAAATCAATAGAGTTACCAGATGTTCAATCAAGGCCTTCTCAATCCAATTTTAAGTTGACACGTGTTGGAGTAACTGGAGTAAAAAAACTTGTAAATATAAAAAGACCCGGGAAAAAAACTGCAGTATCTCTTGTTGTAAAAATGGATCTTTTTGTTGATTTGCCGGCTTCCCAGAAAGGAAGTCATATGTCAAGAAACCTAGAACTAGTTTCAGACATAATTGATGTTAATCTTCAAAAACCTGTATCAGACCTCGAAACTTTTTGTGCACAAACAGCAAAGTTACTTCTAGAAAAACATGAATATGCAACATTTTCAGAGGTAAAAGCAGAGGCTGATTATTTTTTAGATAGATTATATCCTTCTGGTAAAAAAGGATTAGAACCCTATCAACTTGTGGCAGAGGCAAGAGCAAAATCTACAGGTGAAATAAAGAAACTCATAGGTGTCAGGGTAATCGGGATGACTGCCTGTCCTTGTGCATATGAAGTAATAAAAACACTAGGTAAATATGATAAGGATTATATTCCTCCGACACACAATCAGAGAAATATCACAACACTTATGATAGAGGTCCCTGGTGATTATAGATTAGTTGATGCAAATGATCTTATAGATATCGCAGAACAATCATTTAGCAGCCCAACATATAGTATTTTAAAACGAAAAGAGGAAGGAGAAATAGTTTTTAATGCTCATAAAAACCCTAAGTTTGTGGAGGATGTTGTAAGAGATATCTTAAGAGCTATTTTGATAAAATACAAAAACCTTCCAGATGACGTAATTGTCGTTGTAAGAAGCGAAAGTGAGGAATCAATTCATAAACACAATGCTTTTGCAGAAAGAGTCACAACTTTAGGTGAGCTTAGAAAATAATTCATTTAAGGGGATCTGGTGGAACTCCTTCTGGTAAGGATGGTTCTATATCTGGTATTTTCCAAGAATAAAGATTCTCAGCATTTACTAGCAGGTACATAAAAACAGGAAGTGTTGTTTTCATCCAGTGTACAAGATTATCATGTTTTCCTCCTCCTGCACCAGGTTCATAATCAAACGATAAAATCTCAAAAGTAAAAGAGGGTATATGAAACTCTTTAAAGCACCAATCTGGTGCTGTCCCACTTGCCTTATACCATAGTGGCTTGTCTTCATACTCTGTGTTTTCTGAGACCCATTTTCTAACTTTTGAATAAACTCTAGATTCCTGTTCAGTAATCTTAAATGCAGGTTTGAAAGCACTCCATGGGGTATTTATGGAATGAGTTGCAGTGTGACAGTTCAAATAAAAGGAGAACTTTTGAGAATCAAGAAACCACATTAAATGTCTCATAGCTTGGGTTTCTGGTTCCGAAAAAGGACGACGACCACAATTTGTAAACCATATATTTAAACGGGGAAAAGAAAGATACGGAATTTTCCGGCCAAGGATTTTGCCAAGTGGCATGCAATGTCCTCTTAACCTGCCGAAATCTATGTCAAAATTGCGATTCAAATCTATCCCATTTTCATTGAATCTATAATCATTTTCTCTTCCATCAGGATTTACTAAAGGAACGATATAAACCTTAGTTGTATTTAGAATATTTGAAATTGTTTTATTTGTACCATAATTTATGAGGAGGTATTCAGCAATATAAAGGCAGGCTTCCCCTGATTCCCATTCACATCCATGAATGCATCCGTCTATAAGACAAGAAAATTTTTCAGTTCTATTTCTTTCATTTGTAATAATTATACATTCAATATCCTTTTCAAGAACACTTATTCCAATTTCAAAAATATTTACCAGATTTGGATATTTGCTATTGAAATTATTCAGCATTTCCCTTGTTTCTAAATAACTATGATAATCTCCATCCTTCCAATCTGGAAGAATACTTGGTTGATCCATTAGAATTTCTATTTGTGACTTCTCTTCAGTTGTATCTAAATCTTGTTGTTCTTCAATACATCCTGTAAAAACAATTAAGATTAAAATGACACTAAGAAAAATTACTTTAATATGATTCATTTTTTTACTTATTGCTTCATTCATTCAATATTAATATGAATTTAAAGTATATAATTATATTTTTATCCTAATTTAAGTGTGGATTTGTTTTTTTCAAAAAATGTATTTGGTGAATATATATTCTACAAACATTAAATGAAGATTATAAATGAGATAAAAGAAACCCTAAAAGATGCGGGTTCTACAACACTTACTCTTCTAAAAATATTGATACCTGTTAGTATTATTGTTAAGATTTTAAGCGAACTAGGGGCAATAGAAATTATTGGTAACTATTTGTCCCATGCGATGGGAATTGTTGGATTACCTGGAGAGTTTGGACTTGTTTGGGCAACAGCAATGCTTACAAATATTTATGGAGCTATTGTGGTTTTATTCACACTTTCATTAACAAGCTCATATACCGTTGCCCAAGTAACTGTTCTAGGAGTAATGATGCTTTTAGCACATACTCTTCCGGTTGAGGCAAGAATCGCACAAAAAGCAGGTGTCAAACTCTGGTTCACACTTTCATTAAGAATTCTTGGAGCAATTGCTTTTGGATATGTATTAAACATTATTTTTTCATCATTTGAATTATTTCAAAATAAAAGTTATATGATATGGCAAACTGACATAATTAATCCCACCTTAGCTCAATGGATTTTGGATCAGATAAAATACTATATAATAATCTTCTTTATAATTTTGAGCTTGGTTACTCTTATGAGAATTTTACAAAAAACTGGTGCAATAGATCGATTAAATAACTTTCTAAAACCAGGTCTTGAGTTTTTAGGAATGAGTAAAAATGCCGCACCAATGACAATTATTGGAATGACACTTGGACTTGCATATGGTGGGGGACTCATTATAAGAGAAGCAAAATCTAAAGCACTAAGTAAAAAGGATACTTTTCTATCATTATCATTGATGGGTCTTTCACATAGTCTGATTGAAGATACACTATTGATTCTTTCAATAGGAGCAACAATATTTGCAGTTTTAATTGGACGAGTTTTATTTACGATAATGATAATTTCCATACTGATTAAATTTATAAATAACCTTTCTAAAAAAACATTTGAAAAATATTTTGTTAACTAAATTTGTTCTAAAAAACTTTAAAATTAAATTATGATTACAACATTTCATGTCAAAATATAAGATAGCTTGGTTGCCTGGAGATGGAGTTGGAAATGATGTGATGGATGCAGCAAAAATAGTTCTTAATAAAATAAGACTTGATGCTGAATATATTAATGGATATGTTGGTTGGGAATTTTGGAAAAAAGAAGGAAATCCTCTACCTGAAAGAACTATTAAAATTTTAAAAGAAACTGATTGCTGTCTTTTTGGTGCAATAACTTCAAAACCAAAAGATGAAGCAGAAAAGGAAATTTCACCTAAACTTAAAGGTAAATGATTTGTTTATTTAAGTCCTATTGTTTCACTTAGGCAACTATTAAATCTCCATACCAATATGAGACCATGTAAAGCATATGTAGGAAATCCCTTGAACTATCGAGATGATATCGATCTTATAGTATTTCGAGAAAATACAGAAGGTTTGTATGCAGGTGTGGAATTTCATCCAGTTCCAAGCGAAGTTTTCAATGCTCTAATGATACATAAAAAAATGAAAAAATTTGAAAATGTTCCACTAGAAGATATTGCAATATCTACAAGAATTTTTACTCGAAAAGGATGCCGAAATATTATTCGTCAAGCTTTTGAATATGCAAAAAAACATAAAAGAAAAAGTGTAACCGTTGTTGAAAAACCAAATGTTATAAGAGAAACTAGCGGTATGATGATAAGAGAAGCAAGAAGGATTGCACAGGAATATCCAAATATTCAACTTTGGGAAACAAATATTGATTCTATGTGTATGTGGCTTGTTAAAAATCCTCAAGATTATGATGTTTTAGTTTCATCAAATATGTTTGGTGATATCATTTCTGATCTTGCTGCTCAACTTGTAGGTGGTCTTGGTTTTGCAGCAAGTGGAAACATTGGTGATAATTACGCTGTTTTTGAACCAACACATGGTTCTGCTCCAAAATACGCTGGTCAATATAAGGTAAATCCAATAGCAATGATTCAATCTGTAAGATTGATGCTTGAATGGCTTGGTGAAAAAGAAGATGCAAATAAACTTGAAAAAGCAATTGCGATTGTTATTAAAGAAAGAAAAGTTAAAACATATGACGTTGGTGGAAACAATACGACACTTCAAGTAGCAGAAGAGATTGCAAAAAAAATTTAAAATGTTAAAAAACAATTTCTCTTTTTCCCAGAAAAATCTATAAATTTAAATCTCATATCCGTGAAAAGTCGGTGTGCAATTTATGCAAGCAGGAAAAAAAATAGTAATAATGGGTGCAGCAGGTAGAGACTTTCATAATTTCAACGTTTATTTTAGAAACAATGAAGACTACAACGTTGTAGCGTTTACGGCAACTCAAATCCCAGGAATTTATGGTAGAAAATATCCCCCAGAGCTTTCAGGTAATCTTTATCCAGCTGGCATTCCAATTTATTCAGAAAGAGATATAACCAAAATTATCAAAGACTATGAAATCGAAGAGGTCGTTTTTGCTTATAGTGATATTCCAAACACCTATGTTATGGAAAAATCTGCTATTGTTAATGCTGCAGGAGCAGATTTTATCTTGATGGGGACAGATAAAACAATGCTCAAATCAACAAAACCAGTAATTGCAGTATGTGCTGTGAGAACTGGTTGTGGAAAATCACAGGTTTCTAGAAAATTATTTGAGATATTTAGAAACAAAGGATACTCTGTAGCCTGTATCCGTCATCCTATGCCATATGATGAGAATATAACAATGCAAATAGTTCAGCGTTTTGCATCATATGAGGATCTAGATAGATACAACTGCACAATTGAAGAGCGTGAGGAGTACGAACCCTATATCGATATGGGTGGAATGATTTTTTCAGGTGTTGATTACGAAAAAATTATAAGAGAAGCTGAAAAAGATGCTGATGTAATTATTTGGGATGGGGGGAACAATGATTTCCCATTTATAAGACCTGATCTGTGGATTACATTAACAGACCCGCATAGAGCCGGTCATGAACTTTATTATTACCCAGGTGAACTTAATGCAAGAACAGCTGATATCATAATTATAAACAAGGTAAACACTGCAAGAAAAGAAGATATTGAAACAGTTAGAAATAACATTAAGAGAATAAATCCAGATGCTCAAATATTAGAAGGAGTTTCAACGATAATTGCTGATAATAAAGAATTAATAAAAGATAAAAGAGCACTTGTAATTGAAGATGGTCCGACTGTTACACATGGTGGGATGAAGTATGGTGCAGGTAAAATTGCCGCTGAGACGTGGGGTGCAAAAGAAATTATTGACCCGAGAAGCTTTGCAGTCGGTTCAATTATTAAAACATTTAGTAAGTACCCTCACCTATCAAATGTTTTACCAGCCATTGGTTACGGAAAGAAACAAATAAGGGAGCTTGAAGAAACAATAAATAAATCTGATTGTGATATTGTTATAAGTGGGACACCGATTGACATCACACGTGTTTTAAAAACAAATAAACCTGTTGTCAGGATAAGATATGGAGTTGGGGAAGAAACAGGTAAAGAACTTGAAAAAATTGTTGATGCTTTTATTAGTAAAAAATTAGCGTAGTTTACCTCCTTCAAGTGCGAACTGGGCAAGAAGTGCCTCTAATTGGATATGAGCATTGCTTCCTTCTATAAGTCTAAACTCTGTTTCTCCTGCTTTTTCTATGAGTTTTACCTTGGATTCATCAGGTATTGCAAGATCAAAAATGTTCTGATGTATTTGTTTTATAATATCCTCACCGCTCAATCCATATTTTATGAGAAGGTCATAAAGCTGACTTCTAGCTGCCATGAAATTTCCACCAAGAGCAGTATTAATTAAAGCCTTTACATCCTCAGGTTTTGCTGTAGCACTTGTTTCATACAATAGTTCTGCAGTAATTTTATTGTTTACTGATGCGCCTACTTGTAGGATGTTTATTGCTTTTCTCATATCTCCCTTTGAAATAAATATTAGTGTTTCAAGTCCGTCTGGAGTTAGCTTAAGTTTTTCAGAAGAAGCAATCTTTTCCATATATTGTTTAATATCATCTTCTTTTATTGGTGAAAATCTAAACACTGTACAACGGGATTGTATTGGTTCTATTATTCTTGAAGAATAATTTGCAGATAAAATAAATCGGCAGATTCGAGTATGTTTTTCAATTGTTCTTCTTAGAGCTGATTGTGCATCTGATGTTAGGGAATCTGCTTCATCAAGAAATATTATTTTAAATTCTGAATTACCAATAGGTGCAGTTCTGGCAAAATCTTTTATTTTTCCACGAATAATTCCAATTCCTCTTTCATCACTTGCGTTTAATTCAATAAAATTTTGCGTCCAGGTATCCTTAAATAATTCTTTTGCTAGAGCTAAAGCACAAGTGGTTTTACCAGTACCTGCAGGACCTGCAAACAAAAGGTGAGGTACATTTCTTGTTTTCACATACGCCTTTAAACGTTCAACTATTTCATTTTGACCGACAACATCATTCAAAATTTTTGGTCGGTATTTCTCAATCCAGATGTTTTCCATAAAGTTCACAAGATAATGCATATCACATCTTAATATTTTTGTATAAGATGCTATCAATTATTTGCGGAAGTTGTTTCAAATTTTTTGTAAAGCTATGATCGTCATTAAAAAATTTAATAGTTGCTTCTTGAGATGATGCAAATTCAATAGGCCATCTAAGAGGAATCAGATCATCATTTATGCCAATAAAGATAAAAATATTTGAAGAAATCTTTTCTATGAAAAGAGCAGAATCTTGCATATCAGAAAGTATCCGTTGTGGCATACCCTGAATCTTTGTGATATCAACAGAAGGAGGAATTATTGCAGGGTTTAGAAGTATAATTTGTTTAACGTTTTTATTTTCAAGTGCTGTCTTTGCAGCTAAAAATCCTCCAAGGGAAGAACCAATAAGAACTACATTTTCATCGTTTTTTATTTCTTTTTTAATCCGGGCTAAACAATCAGAAATAACAATATCTTCTGGTTCACAATCTCTATATTTAATTGCTTTTGCATTTAATTTTTCTTTAAAAAGTACTCCTTTTGTACTATTAGGTTCTGACAAATAACCATGTATATAGTATAACATTGCAGCAAAATCCAATAAGATGTATATTAAATGATTTCAATAAATAAATACATCGATAATTCATATTATTTTATTGATTTTTAATAAAATCTAAGTATACTTTTCTATGTCTAGGTCCATCTCCCTCAAAAAAGAATATATGCTGCCATGTACCCAAAATAAGACTGTTATTTTCAATTAAAACAGTAACTGAGGCCCCTAAAATGCTTGCTTTAATATGTGCATCACTATTTCCTTCCATATGATGATAATTACCAGATTCTGGAACAAGTTTTCTTAATGTTTCAATTATATCTCTTTGTACGCTTGGATCTGCGCCCTCATTTATTGTAATACCTGCTGTTGTATGAGGAACATAAATTACTACAAATCCTTTTTGTATATCTAGGTCATTAACAATTTTTTGAACATCACCAGTAATATCAATCATTTCAGTTCTACTTTTAGAAACAACCTTAATCTCCCTCATTTAAATCAACAAACTGTTATAGACTGTGATATTTTAAAACATTCTAGTTTTCGATAATGTTTTTGTAGTATTTTTTATTACAGAAGACTAAGTGAACAAATTATGAAATTAAAACCTAGAGCTATTTTATTTGATTTAGACGGAGTCCTTGTGGACTCTTTTGATGCCTGGCTGGCTGCATTAAATGATGCTTTAAAAATTTACAATCATCCCAAGATTACAAAAGATGAATTTATTAAAAAGTACTGGGGACATGATCTGTTCGATAATTTAAAAAAAATGAATCTAAATTTTGAAGTTGGGGAAGCTTGTAATAAACTCTATAAAAAGCATATAGACAAAATCAAGATTTATCCATATACAAAAGAAATCCTTGTTAAATTAAACAATTATAGGAAAGGCGTTATAACTAATACTCCAAAAGACAGTGCAATAAAGGTTTTAAAACAATTCCATATTGATAGGTTTTTTGAATTGGTATTGACAAGTGATGATGTAACAATGTCAAAACCAAATCCTGAGATTGTTCTTAAATCATGTAAATTATTAAATTTAAAAACAAGTGATGTGATACTGATAGGTGATACAAGCAGTGATGTTGAGGCAGGAAAAGCAGCAGGTTGTAAAGTAATAGGTTTAAATGTTGATGCTGATTATACAATTGAAAATATTTCTGAACTTACTAACCTATTATTTTTTTAAAAAAAATGTTTAAGTAGAAAAAGAAGATATCAGGCTGGGGTATTATGGTAGATATAGAGTTAATTGAATATAAGGAAGTAGATTTATCAAATAGCTTACTTGTTGTTGCCTTTCCAACAGTAGGTCTTATTAGTTCTATTGCTGGGCATTTTATAATTGATTCCTTGAAATTAGAGGAAATTGGTACAATTGTATCATCAGAATTTGTGCCTGCTACAGTTATACATAATTCAAAACCCTCACCGCCTGTCAGAATTTATGCAGGTAAAAAGGAATGTGGACCAGATGGCACTTGTGAACAGCTTGTTGTAATTATTTCTGAATTCATGCCGCCGTCATATAATATAATAAAACCCTTAGCTGATAAAATTCTGGAATGGTCTAATAAAAAGGGTTGTAAAATTGTTGTTGCACTAGAAGGTACACATGCTGTAGGGGATGTAAAAAGGAAGCCTAAGGTATATGGTGTAGGAAGTAATTCTATAATGAAAAATTTTCTAAAAAAATATAAAATCGAAGAGACAAAGGAAGGAATGATTTCGGGTGTGACAGGTGTTTTACTTTATGAAGGAGTGTTAATGAAACGTGACGTTATCTGTCTTCTCTCAGAGGCTCATTCTGCATTTCCTGATTCAAGAGCTGCTGGTAATCTTTTGAAAAAGCTTGATATAATGCTTCCTGAAATAAAAATTGACCCTAAACCATTGTACAAGGAAGCTGAAAAAATTGAGGCGCAAATAAAAAGATTCATGGAGCAATCAAAACCAACAGCACCAACACTTCCACCAATTCCCACTCAGATGTATGGATAGTTACGAGGATACTTTATGGATTCGAAAAATCTTATTCTTGAGAAAGTTTATCGTTTAGCGTTTAAATATGAAGCTGAAAAAGGAAGCTGTCCGCAAGCTGTTCTTGCTACACTTCATGAAACTATAGATATTGCTGATCCTGCTACAATACAAGCAGCAGATGCACTTGCTGGTGGTTGTGCACTTTCCACTCAGGGAACCTGTGGTGCTTTATCAGGAGGACTTCTTGCAATAGGTTCTGTTGTTGGAAGGACTTATGAAGATTTTTCCAAAGGTGAAACAAGAAGACGTGTTTTTCAATATTCAAAAAAACTTTATGATAAATTCATAGAAGAGTATGGTTCACCATTGTGTAAGGATGTTCAAAAAAAGATCTTTGGTAGGAGCTTTAAACTTTTAGATGCAAAGGAATATGCAGAATTTGAAAAGGCTGGTGCACATGTGGATAAATGCCCAAATGTATCTGGAAAAACTGCCAGATGGGCTGCAGAAATAATACTTGATATAAAGAGATAATAAAAAGAATAATCAATCCATCAAATTTTTTTTAATGTGTTTTGTCAAGTGACATCGCCAACATTCATGTAAAATAGATATTAGCAGGACAGTCATTTATCCCAAGATGATACCGTTCATTATTATACCAT
>SMTZ1_10007502_pt1 | contig 10916 bp, 11 predicted proteins | sample DeeMarSWOR136_30_FD_25667 | JGI IMG/M metagenome (IMG submission 25667)
TTGCGAGGAGTATCCTATCATCCATGAATATCGGTAGAAGAAGAAGCGCGACCGTCCCGAATAATTGATTTGCTAAACTCACCTTTATGAAAGTCCTAATATTAACCATAGGCATGTATTCTAAAGGTCCCCTAAATTTTGCAGCGTTAAAAAGTCGTATACTCTTGAAAAAGGTCAGACTTGATGTATAGAGGCCTAATCCAGCTCTATAGGCTGCATCCCACCATAAAATAAATACAAAAATTAATAAAACTGGATTTAAGTTGCCGCCTAGCCATCCACTAAACGATTTTAAGCCCAAAGTAGGTGTCAGAAAATATACCGCTCCACCAAAGAATATAATTAGCCCAAGTGTAAGAATTATTTTCGATTCAAACATCTTTTCTCGATATCTTTCAAAGATTGTTTTTTCTACTGGATTGATGGGAGGATGCAATTTACGAAACGCTGGACCATAATAAATTGCTACGGCACTCCATAAGATCACAACAAAAATTACCAGTAAGCCGTAGAATAGTGAAGTTAAAGGTAACCGAAAAATGACGTTTATTATACTACCAGCAATTGCCATGATTATTAATTGCGCCAAAACATCAAAGTGCCGAGGTAACCATTTGAAGGGAGGAATTTTTTCAACAATTAATTCATATGTCCATTTTCTCTCATTTAGAGTCATATTTTTCCCCTTCGATATTTTTGCGCATAAAATTATATTCTAGTGAAATTAATTCTAAAATGACCTTTTTCTTGCCCTACATGACAGTGATCTCTCTAAATAAAAAAATATAGGTATTAACATCATTTCTCAACATAAAAATTACTCATGCAACAATAATGCATTTTTTACAGAAATGCGGAAATTTTCTTACCTAGTCTAAAGGGATAATGGAATAAAGAATCATAAACAAATTTATCAAATACTATAAGAGACTAGAAACAATTAAAAATATGGGTACACTTACTTGCGCCCATTTTACATCCAGAATGCTGAGTGATTATATGTCAGAAATACCAAAGGAAGAAATCTTAGATGTGTTAAAGTTGAATATGATAGGACATCTAGCTCTTTCTGTCAACAATATGCCATATGTAGTCCCATTATGCTATTCATACATGAATGGGAAACTTTATTTTAACCTTAATACTCCAGGGAAAAAAATTGAAGCGTTAAAAGCAAATCCAAAAATCTGTTTTGTAGTAGATGAATGGGAGGAAGATGGCTCTTGGCGATCAGTAATTATCTATGGCAATGCCAAACTTTTTAATGATCCAGAATTGAGTTGGAAGATATTGGAGAACTTCGTGGGTACACTCTCATTCGAAGCATTTATTGGCGTGAACGAGGAAGATATTTCAGAGGATATCTTATCACAAATGGGCTTTTTGGTATGTGAAGTTGAAATTGAAGAGATAACGGGAAGAAGTTCTAAAACACTTTTGGAATAATTCATTAGTAATTACCCTTAATAGAGTCATCGTCCATTTTCTTTTTTAACGAAATATCTCCATTTAGCGATGCGCGTGCGATTTATTTATTTCCATATCGATGCAATTTTTTTGCATAATTCATACTTTTTAGGCAAATGTTTTTCATTATCGGCTACAAATTGTTTGACAAAAATAGATAAAGGCACGTAATCTTTTCTACAGCAATTCTTTGTAAAATTGCAAGGATGTACAAAGATGGCGGTAGAAGAATTTGTGCCAATTCTTATTTTTCAAGTAGTTGTTACTTCGATGTTCGTGCTCGCCCTTATTATTTCACGCATAGTAAGTCCTCGAAACCCTGATCCGGCGAAAACATCTCCTTTTGAATGCGGAGAAGAGCTAATTGGGAGTGAGGAAGGAAGAGCACAATTTGTTATGCAGTATTACCCATATATCTTAATGTTTCTTATTTTCGATGTAACTTCGATGTTCTTATTTGCTTGGGCAGCTTCTTTTAGCTCATTTACACTTGAAACAAATCTACCAATTATTATCTTTCTTCTTGTGCTCTCATTTCTTTTAGGATACGCTTTATACTATTCAGCAAAAAAGGAGAATTGGACATAAATGGATACGGTTGGAAATGCATTCGTAGGGCGCTTACGCAGCGTAGTGGAAAAAGTAGTAAATGGCCTCAAACCAATTCGGTATCTCGTCAATTGGTCACGCCTCTATTCACTTTGGCCGGTCCATCTGACCACTGCGTGTTGTTCTGTAGAATTTGGCGCAGCATCTTGTCCACGATTTGATGTAGAACGGATGGGAATGCTTCCTATTGGATCATTAAGGCAATGTGATCTGATTATAATTGAGGGGACGGTCACAAAGAAAATGGCCAAGCGAGTAAAAAAGATTTATTCTCAAATGGCAAGTCCTCGATACGTCGTTGCTATGGGAGCATGTTCCATCAGCGGTGGCTTATTTTACAATTCCTATAACATAATCAAGAGTGTTGACGAAATCTTACCGGTCGATATTTATGTCCCAGGTTGCCCACCAAGACCAGAAGCACTTGCCAATGGAATTATGATGTTACAAGACAAAATACGAAAAAAGCAAGTCAACATTGTAAAAGGTGAATAATCATGAATGAAGCGAAATTAATCGACGAACTTAGAGATAAATTCGGTGAAAGTGTCGGCATTACGGAATTAATGGGGCAGAACGAAATTATAGTGACTGTTGAAAAGGAGAAAGTAGTAGAAATCGCCCAATTTTTGAAAGATACATACGCCCTAAACTATGTGATTTCTGTTTCTGGTGTAGATTACCCGGAAGAAAACAAATTCTTAGTGGTTTATCATGTCTCTTCGATGTCAGAAAATGGACATTTGCCTCTTGTATTAGCTCTTAAAGTATCAGTTGATAGACAGAACCCTTCTACACCTTCCCTTATTTCTATTTGGAGAAGTGCTGAGTGGCACGAGAGAGAAACATGGGAATTGTTTGGTATAGAGTTTAATGGGCATCCAAAACTTGAACGATTACTTCTTCATGACGAATGGGAAGAAGAAAATCCTAATAATCAATTTCCTTTAAGAAAAGATTTTTTATTGGAGGATTAATGATCAAAAATGTCACCTCTCTACTTTAGCGTAGGTCCGCAGCATTCTGGAAGTGGACATCTCCGAATGAAGATTGAATTGCAGGGAGATATTATCCTTAATGCAGAACCTGATCCTGGGTTTGTTCATCGGGGTACTGAAAAAATAGCTGAAACTAGAGAATATCAACAAAATGTTCCAATGATTGAAAGGCAATGCTTACCTGATGTTTCATCAGTTAGTTTAGCGTACGCAATGGCAATTGAAGAGTTATTGGGTATAGAGATCCCGCCAAGAGCGCAATTCATTCGAATAATCATGTGTGAATTGTCGCGGATTATGAGCCATTTATATTGGCTTTCAATTATGGGTATTTTCCTTGGACATTCGACTATGTTCATGTGGCCATTTGGAGATCGAGATATATTCATAGATATTGCCGAAAAGATTACTGGCTCAAGAGTGAGTTATACTTACATTGTTCCAGGGGGCATTCGATACGATTTACCAGATAAAATTAAAGAACAAACAATCAAAACATTAGATTACTTTCAAGGACGTCTAAAAGAATATGATGCAATTTTTCTATCAAACCCGATCTTCGAGAGAAGAACCAAAGGTGTCGGCGTACTTAGTCAAACTGATGCAATTAACTTAGGAGTAACAGGTCCAACGCTTCGAGGCTCAGGTGTAAGGGGAGATATAAGAAAGGGTATTCCTTATTCATCTTATGATCAATTAGACTTAGAGATTCCCGTATTTACTGAAGGAGACTCATATGCAAGATCTATGGTTAGATTTAAGGAAATGGAAATTAGTTCCTCAATTATTAGACACGCACTTGATAATTTACCAGATGGTGATTTTGCAGTTAAGACTAGGAAGAAAGTTCCAGAAGGAGAAGCGCTTTCACGAGTAGAAGCCGCTAGAGGCGAATTAGCCTGTTATATCATGAGCGATGGCACTTCAAAGCCCTATAGACTTAAGATGTCAACTCCTTCTTTTCGAAATCTTCCAGGTTTTTCGTTAATGAAAGGTTCCATGCTGGCAGATATGCCAACTATTTACTGGAGTCTTGATTATTGGCCTCCAGATGCAGATAGGTAGATTATTATGAATATAGTAAACAATATCGAAAATGTTCTTAATAATATCCAAATCGTAGAGCTTCGTCAATTACTTTTATTTGTCTTTGGAGTCCTCCGTTCAGAATTGTTTTTTAAAATTATATTCTTTCCAGGCATATTCACTATTTTAATCACTGTGAGTGAACTTATCTGGCTAGAGAGAAAATTTCTCGCAAAAATGCAACTCCGTGTCGGTCCTCAATATGCAGGGCGCATAGGGGGCATTCTCCAGCCTATTGCGGATTTTGTAAAACTGCTCTTTAAGGAGGCGATTATTCCCGAAAAAGCAGATAAGAAATTTTTCCAAATAGTACCAATTTTACTTGTAGTCTTAGCTACAACAACACTCACTGTCATCCCAATAAGCGAAACTGCTGTTATATCGAACTTAGACGTCTCTCTGTTGTTTACTTTTGCGATTTTAGCAATATTTCCCATTTTGACACTTTTGGCAGGTTGGGCATCAAACTCAAAATATCCCTTCTTAGGAGGTATTCGCGCATTATTCCAACAGGTATCCTATGAAGTGCCGCTATGGTTTTCAACACTTGGAGTAGTGCTTTTAGCGGAATCACTGAACTTTGTTTCCATTGTTAAAGCGCAATCTAGTTTTTGGTATATCTTACTTCTACCTTTAGGTGCACTTACATTCATAGTCTCGATGATAGCCGAATTGGAAAGAATCCCATTCGATGTACCAGAAGCAGAATCTGAGATTGTTATGGGTTGGATGACAGAATACTCTGGAATGAATTTTGGACTAATAATGCTTTCCTTGTATACAAAACTGTATTTTGCCTCAGCTATGTTTACAGCGTTGTTTTTGGGAGGTTGGCTTGGTCCCTCTATTTTATCGCCTTCCTTTTGGTTTCTAACGAAAACTCTTATTGTTGCTTTAATCATTATAATGCTTAGGGGGGTTTTACCTCGTGTAAGACTGTCTGATTTACTAAATATTGGATGGAGAAGACTGCTCATATTCTCATTGATTAGTATCGTATGGGCCGTAATGGTAAAGTTATTCCTGTTAGGTGTATTTTAGATGGTAATGAAAGCGATCTATTCAGGGCTTAAGCATCTCGTCAAAAGTAGAATGACGGTGAAGTATCCTGACCAGAAATTAAAGATGGCTGAACGTTTTAAGGGGAGACATATTCTTGATATACCCACCTGCATTCATTGTAGAGCATGCTTCAGAATATGCCCACCCAAAGCCATTACCATGGTGTTTCTCCGCAAGAATGAACAAGAAATTATAACTCCTCAAAAGAGAGTAGAAGAAACTCCTAAAAGTACACAAACTGATGAAACTCCCGAAAAGAAGAATAAAAAGAGAGAGGAAGTATTTCCTCAAATTTCCTATGAACGCTGTGTTTTTTGCGGTTTTTGTGTCGATGTTTGTCCTACAAATTGCTTAAATATGTCTCACGAATATGAGCTTTCGGTTTATAGAAAAGATGACTTAGTTTATACGCCTGAACAACTTTCTGAAATACCATCTGAAGACGAAGGACGTTTTACGATAGCATTTACCAAGAGGGGAGTAACTCATGCAGATTAGTTATTTATTCACCACGGAATTTATTTTCTTTGTTATATCAATTATAGTCATCCTTAGTGCAATTATGGCCTTAGAAGCAAAGGAAATTATTTATGGAGCATTCTCCTTAGGGGTGATGTTTCTAGGAATTGCAGGGCTTTTCATTCTTTTAGATGCAAATTATCTGGCTATGTTCCAAATATCAGTTTACATAGGTGCAGTTGTTGTACTAATTTTATTTACAATCATGGTAGTGCCTAGAGAGATCTGGAGGCACCATGCTTCAAGGATAGCCCCCGAAATAATTGCAGGGACAATTGCATCACTTATGCTAATCGGCTCTATCTTTATTTTATATTTATTAACTCCAGCATGGAGCATTATACCTTCTAATGCACCTTTTGATTGGTCTGTCAGAAGAATTGCTCAATCAATAGTGATTGAATATGGGATTGCGCTTCAAATTTTAGCATTGGTACTTTTTGCAGGGCTTTTAGGCGCACTAGCCTTAGCTAAAGTTGAACCTAAAAAGGAGGAAACAAGATGATACCTTTGATTTATTTCTTGATCTTAGCAATGATTTTATTTGGAATTGGGATCTATGGCTTATCTGTTAAAAGAAATGCTATGCGACTTCTTTTTTCGATTGAAATGCTTATGAACAGTGCCAATTTAAATATTCTCGCTTTCGCAAGGTATCTTTTCGTTCCTGGGATCGAAGGGCAACCCATTGTTCTTTTTTCGATAACTATTGCTGCTGTTGAAGCAGCTGTTGCTTTAGCTATTGTCAAGGTTGTATCAAGAACTTGTGAAACAATCGATCTTCACGAATTGAAACAATTAAAAGGATAGGAGAGTTTATATGTTCCCAAATCTATTGCTAGTATTGTTGATCCCGGCTCTTAGCTCGTTTATACTGCTGTTAACACTAAGAAATTGCCCGACCTTTGTAGCAGCGACTATCTCCATAGCAGCATTGGTTGTTTCGTTATTCATGCTGACTTTAGGCGTGTCAGATGTTCTTATTAATGGATCTCTTCAGGAAACATATAGATGGATTCCAAACCTTGCAGCGACAGAATTTGGTCTATATCTTGACGGTCTAAGTTTTCCAATCACAACTATTTCAGCATTCATCACTCTCTTGCTCGTAATCTACAGTACTAAGTATATGGCTGCACGGGATAATCAAGGAGGCTACTATGGGAATTTAATCTTGCTTTATGTTGGCACTCAAGGAGTCTTCCTTGCAACTAACTTATTTCAGTTTTATCTGTTTTGGGAGCTCACACTTATCCCTGCATACTTTTTGGTGCTCTTTTGGTCAGAAACGAAAGAATTGAATGTAAATGTAAGAAATGCGGCACTAAAATTCTTCTTGTTTACCCATATTGCTTCACTTTTCCTTTTAATCGGAATTATTCTCGTTTTTACCACGACAGGAACACTAAATATGTTAACGCTTCAAACATTGCATCCTAGTTCATCTATCTTAGATGTTGTCAGGATTGCCATGATATGTATGATGATAGGATTCTTCGTCAAAATAGGAATAGTTCCTGGTCACAATTGGCTTCCGGATACGTATGTGCATGCACCTCTCCCTATTACCGCTATGATTTCAGCTATAATGGCGAAAATTGGCGCCTATGGAATCGTTAGACTGACGGTTCTTACATTTTCAGATGTTATTTTTTCTCAATCACTAATCATCGCTGTTATTGCTCTCATAAGCATGATTTATGGTGCTATCATGGCACTTGCTCAAGAAGATGTTAAGAGATTTTTGGCCTATTCAAGTATTAGTCAATCAGGATATATCGTACTTGGTGCGGCCAGCGTTAGTGTTATTGGTCTTACTGGTGCTGCATTCCATATAGTAAATCATGCAATTATAAAGACAGTATTATTCCTCTGTGCTGGCAGTTACATTCAACAAATTGGCTCAGATAAATTGAATAGTTACCGAGGAATTGTCAAGAAAATGCCAGTAACAAGCGGTTCTATCCTTATTGCATCACTAAGTTTGTCAGGGATCCCGCCCTTTAACGGTTTCTATAGTGAAGTTCTAATCTTTGCAGGTGCATTCACCAATCTAAGTATAATCGTCGTCGCCGTACCCGCGGTCTTAAGTGTTGCCTTGACATTTGCGTACTTTCTGTGGCTCATTTATCGCATCTTTGTCTCAAAGGCGCAAGAATCAGTAGAAAATATTCAAGAAGCCCCTCTCTCTTTCACGGTTCCGATTCTTCTGCTTACTGTCTTAATTCTTCTCATTGGCATTTGGCCAAATAGTATTCTTATGTTTTTGAACAAATGGTCTGAATCTTTGGCTTTAGGAGGAACATAAATGCTACCTGGGACACAAGTACAGTTTCCATATATGCTTCTTGCATTGCTACTCCCACCATGTGCTGCTGTATTCATATTATTGACACTAGCAACTGGAAAAAAACTTGGACTAAAAGGAGCCGGCATTTTTTCATCAGTTGTATTAGGTATATCCTCTCTCCTTCTTGTGAGAGTGCTCTTTCTGGTAATAGAAACTGGAGGTGCTGTCTATGAGCACTATTACTGGTTTTCAATTGGAAATATTATGGTTGAATTCAGCCTTCTATCCGATTTTCTTAACTTACCACTTTCTTTAGCGATCATTCTACTTTCAACTGTGTCATCGGTATACTCAATTGAATATATCAGTCACAAACATGATTTTGAATTGTATTACTTCAATTTACTCCTATTTGCTACTGGAATGTTAGGAGTAACCCTTGCAACTAATTTAATCCAATTCTACGTCTTTTTTGAAGGAATGAACATCCCCGCTTATTTCCTCGTTAGCGGATGGGGGACAAAAAAAGCGAAAACTATTGCCATGAAATACATTCTTTACGTCGTCTTAGGGGCACTATGTTTGTTAGCTGGAATTTCATGGTGTTATAGTCTTACTAATTCATTTGGGATTTATGATATTCCAGCTAAGTTGCCTATTTATGATCAAAACGTTAATTTAATAAGGACGATTGCATTAACCATTTCTATTGGATTTGGAGTAAAAATGGGAATGTTTCCAGTGCATTCATGGCTTCCTGACTTTCATGGAGAAGCACCAGTACCTATCCATGCATTACTCTCAGCGGTAATGATTAAGACAGGTGCATATGGATTGGTTAGAATAACTTATTTCTTCTTCCCACAGGCTGTATTCGATGCATCCTTCATCCTTGCAGTACTTGCTCTTATTACAATGTGGTGGGGTGCTGGAATGGCATTAGTCCAAGTAGATTTCAAAAGGGTTCTAGCTTACAGCTCTGTAAATCAAGTGGGATATATTTTGTTGGGCTTAAGTACGGGAACCACAGTAGGCATAACTGGAGGGCTATTTCACATGCTAACACATGGATTAGCTAAAGGCGTTCTTCTTTACTGTGCTGGTAGTTTGGTGTATTCAGCTGGCACAAAATATATTCCTAAGTTGGGTGGGGTCGCACGAAAAATGCCAATTACTGCAACAGTTGCATTAATCGGTGCATTGGCAATTGCAGGAACACCACCATTGGCTACGTTCCCCAGTGAATTTTTGATCTTTGCAGGGACTTTTCAAGCAGGATTCATGATCATTGCAATACTTGGTGTATGTTCTACTGCCCTTACAGCGGGTTATTACCTTTGGACTATGAAAAGGATGTTCTTTGGTCCAGATTCTAAGGAATTAGATACTATGTATGACCGATATATAAAAGGGATTGAAATCCCTGATGAAGGGATTCCAAGAAAATTTGAGGACATTAACGAGTCTCCAACCCTGATGATTGTTCCGATGCTAATAATCGCTATTTCGGTAATCGTTCTTGGGATCTTTCCTTCAATTGTTTTGCAAATGATTTATCCGGTAGCTGAAACGTTATCTAATCTGATAGGAGGAGTCTAAATGCTTCCGTACGCACCATGGCTTTGCTGGGTAATTCCAATGATCGGAGCGGTTGCCACCCCTGGTTTTGCTAAAATTCATGACAAAGTAAGAGACTATATGGCAGTCTTCATTTCTTTAATTGCTGCTGGATTTGCACTATCCATGATCCCTGACATACTAACAGGAAATATTGTAAATTATGATCCCCTCAAGCTAAATACAACTGGCGCATCCGAACATGTCCCGTTTGATTGGATAGTACCTTGGCTTCCGTTTGCCAATCTCAATGCAGGAGTTCTTGTAGATCCTCTGTCCGTCTTTGTGGCAAACGTTTCAGCATGCATAAGCGCTCTTATAATGATTTATAGTCTTGGCTATATGTCACATGACCCCGATCGTACACGCTATTGGTTCTTCATGCAGCTTTTCATTGGGGGTATGATACTTCTGGTAATGTCTGACAATTTCCTGCAAATGTTTCTTGGTTGGGAAGTTATCGGTACGTGTTCTTATGGGTTAATTGGATTTTGGCATAAAAAGGCAAATATGATTGATGAACCATACCCAATGCTAAGGAGATCCGAAGGAGACTACAATGCCCATTGCGGGATGAAAGCATTTGTTACTACACGCGTAGGTGACGTGGCACTTCTCTCCGCAATTCTAATTATTTACATATATGCAGGTACTCTCAACTATCTGGAACTCATCGAACACTCTGGATGGATTGGGGAACTTTCAAGAGCGGGTTTACTCACTATAGTTGCAATCTTACTTTTCTTTGGTCCTATCGGTAAATCCGCCCAATTTCCTTTACATGTATGGTTGCCGGAAGCTATGGCTGGCCCAACAACTGTTTCTGCATTGATTCATGCAGCTACACTGGTCAAGGCAGGGGTCTATCTGGTGGCTCGTGTCCTACCACTGTTCCATCACGCGCTCTGGGTTGAAGGATATATGGAAGTTACCTCATTTTTTACAACAGTTGCATGGATCGGTGGTTTCACGGCATTCTTAGCCGCTTCTATGGCATTGGTAGCCCGTGAAATCAAAAAAGTGCTTGCATTTTCCACGGTTAGCCAAATTGGTTACATGATGTTAGGATTAGGCATGGGTGGTCTTGCTATTGAATCCGCAATTGGTTATCTCGCAGGTACTTTCCATTTATTATCACATGCGCTATTTAAAGCGCTCCTCTTTCTTTCAGCAGGTGCGATTTTACATGCAACAGAAACGAAATACATGGATGAGATGGGAGGACTTAAGGAATACTTGCCCATAACTCATAAAGTGATGTGGGTGGG
>SMTZ1_10007503_pt1 | contig 10916 bp, 7 predicted proteins | sample DeeMarSWOR136_30_FD_25667 | JGI IMG/M metagenome (IMG submission 25667)
CATAACGCGTTAAATCAAAAACGACTAAAAATCCTAACGCGCCTTTATAAAAGTCAGATAAGAAGAATCTAAACTGCTCTTGGCCGCCGCAATCCCAAATCTGAAGATTAATATTCCTATTGGAAGTGTTGATAACATGAGTGGCAAAGTCAATTCCAACTGTTACCGGTGTTTCTCCTATTGAAACAGGCTCGCCTGTGAAACGATCAATTATTGCAGTTTTTCCAACACCGCCTTCGCCGCATAGCATGATTTTTAACGTCAATTTAGCTTCAGTTGATTCCATGTTTCCACCTAACTATTTTAGTTTATGATTTACTTTCCATACAAACTTGTCAATATAGTTTTTATTTTTAATTTATTTTTTAAATCAATTAATTGCTATACTTTTTTTAAGGTTTTAATAAAAGAAAAAGGTTTGTAAATTTTTTAATTAAAAGAAACTCTGCGCGAAACTTTAAAAAAAGGCGGGAAATAGAAAAATGCTGAAAAATACTTTTTTAAAAATTTTAAAACCTTTTAAATAAGGAGGAAAAAACGTTATGAAATTTGGAATAGAACTATTGCCTGCAACCAAGATTGAAAAATTAGTAGAAACTGCAGTTGATGCAGAGAAAAGAGGATTTGAATACTGTTGGGTAACTGATCACTATAACAACCGTAATGTATACGTTTCCTTAGGCGCTATCGCAGCTCAAACATCAAAACTTTACCTCGGTACTGGTGTAACTAATCCTTACACTGCTACTCCTTCCTGGACAGCTGCTGCCATAGCATCGATAGACGAAGTTTCAGACGGACGAGCTATTTGCGGTATAGGAGCAGGTGACAAGGCAACCTTAGCACAGTTAGGTATTCCTTGGACAAAACCATTAACAGCTGTTAGAGAAGCTGTTCAAATAATCCGCACGCTTCTTAACAATGAAAAGGCTAAGCTGAAAGGTGAAGTTTTCGAGGTTTCTGGTGCGAAATTCAACTTTAAAATCAAAAAACCTATCCCGATCTATATAGGAGCACAAGGACCAAAAATGCTTAAAACTGGTGCCCAATATGGCGAAGGAGTTTTGATTAACGCTTCAAATCCGAAAGATTTTGAAGTGGCTATACCTAATATAAAAGCAGGCTGTGAGGCTGCTGGAAAAACTCTAAGTGATGTCGATGTTGTAGGTTATACTTGTTTCTCAGTGGATGATGATGCGGTTGAAGCAAAAAAAGCAGCTGCACCTGTAGTTGCTTTTATAGTTGCTGGTTCACCGCCGCCCGTCTTAGAACGTCATGGAATTGCTGTAAGTGACGCAGATAAAATAGTGGATGCTATTGCTAAAGGTGATATGGGCACAGCTTTCGGAAGTGTAACTGATAGCATGATAGAGGCTTTTGCTGTGGCTGGAAAAGCAGATGGATGCGTAGAACGGATAAAAGAACTGGAAAAGTCAGGTGTAACCCAGTTCGTGGCAGGTAGTCCGCTAGGTGTGAAAAAGAAGAGAGCTTTAGAGATCTTTGGTGAAAGTATCAAGCCCCACTTCTAAAACAAAAATAAAACATCTCAATAATAATAATTGTGGCTGTAAAGCTAAGTGCGGCTGTAAAAACAAAAAAGCACTTAGCTTTCCTTTCTCTTTTTAGTATTTTTAAATTGATTATAAGTGTCTATATCTTTAATTTGTCTTTTTTTTCTTAATTTTCATTTTTTATGAATATTTTGATGTTTTTTGAGTTATAGTTTTAAATAAGGGTTGTTTTTCGGTTTTTAGGGTTGATGAATATGATGGAAATAGCGTTGTTTTCCTTACCGACTCCTATTGTAAAGATTGGTGATGATGTTTCTGAGATTTTAATCGGTTCTGCTGAGAAAAATGCCATGGGTTTTAAGGAGGGGGATATTCTTGTTGTTACTTCTAAAATTATTTCAATAGCTGAGGGGAGGGTTATAGATTTAGCAAAGGTTTCTCCCTCTGAGTTTGCTTGTAGTATTGCGGGATTGGTTGATAAGTCTCCAAGTCATGTAGAGGTTATTTTGCGAGAAGCACGTTCTATTGTTCGTATGAGGCAAAAAGTGATTATAACTGAGACGAAACATGGTTTTATTTGTGCGAATTCTGGGGTGGATCAATCAAATGTTGAGGGAGAAAATTGTGCAGTAATACTTCCAAAAGATCCTGATAAGAATGCAAGGGATATCCGTAAAGAGATTAAAGAAAGATGTGGTGTTGATGTAGCTGTTATTGTTTCAGATACTTTTGGTAGACCTTTCCGTCAAGGTGTTCTTAATATAACCGTTGGTTGTTCTGGTCTTATACCTGTAGTAGATCTTAGGGGAGAGGAGGATCTTTTCGGTTATAAGCTTCAGTCTACAGAGATAGCGGTTGCTGATGAGTTAGCAGCAGCAGCAGGTTTGCTAATGGGGCAAACTGATGCAAGAATACCAGCCGTAATCATCAGGGGGTATAGATATAAGAAAGGAGAAATTCTTGCGAGAAAAATTGTTAGAGAACCAGAAAGCGATATCTTCCGGTGAATAACGTATAAAAACTTAAAATAAAGAAAAAAAATATATTTTAGATAATATTGAAAATCTTTCTTTTTTATGAGGTAGACGATATAAAGTTTTATTTTAGTTTTTTTAGAAGTGTGTTTTTATGAGTTGGATGGATTTTTTAAAAACTAGCCCTGTTGAATGGCTTTTAGAGGTAAAAGATTCACCGGTAAGATATCAGACTTTGTTGGATATTGTTGGGGTGGATCCTACTGATTTAGAAATTCAGCGTTTAAAACTTGAGTTGAAGCGGAATTCTTTTGTGAAAAAGATCCTTAATGAGCAGAGAGGAGAAGGATTTTGGGAGTCTACTTCTAACATATATGCTCCTTGTTATACGGCTTCTGTTTGGTTTTTAAGCATTCTTGCAGACTTTGGATTGACTCTTAAGGATAGTCCTATAAAAAAAGCGGTTAACCATGTTCTTAAGTTTCAAACAGAAGATGGTTTTTTTGTTGCAGATTTAAACGACCCTTCTTGGGTTTCTCCGGGTTTTAACGGGCTTCTTCTTCGATCTTTGATCAAGTTTAATGTTTCCGAGGATGAGAATATTAAAAACGCAGTTTGGAGAGGATTTAACTGGCTTTTAAAAGTTCAGAGATATGATGGGGGTTGGTGCGACTGGTCTTTAAAAGAAAACAAAAACTATAACGCTGAGTTTGAAGAAGCGCACAGAGAAGAAACTTTAGTAAAACCAAGTAAAATGTTAGAAACAGTGAATACACTTAACGCTCTAATTGAGATCCCAGAGTTTGCAAAAAGACCTTCAATAAAAAGGAGTGGGGAGTTCATTTTAAACCATATATTTTTAGAACCGGAAAATATGCCTCATACAGAAGATTATTGGATACAATCTCATGCATTAGAGCTTACTCATCCTCAATTTTTTTACGATTATTTAAAAGTTGCAAATATCTTAACACTGTTGGGATATACTCTTTCAGATGAACGGCTAAAAAAGATTATCGAGGACATTTTGAGAATTCAAAATGACGATGGTTCATGGACACTTCAACGATCATTATACGTGGAAAACCCGCCCTTTACCATAGATCATAATAAGAAAAACTTAGAGTTCCATATAGAGACTGTAAATCTACCTTCACAATGGATAACTTTAAAGGTTTTACGCGTTTTGAAAAACCTATCAGGAAAATAAACCGTTAAAGAAAAGAATTAAAAACGATATGTAAAACGTGAAATATTAAAAACTATTGTTTTAGACATGTTCTAGTTTTCAATAATATTTTTATATAGAAGCACAAAAATTTAATGATGCAACTTTTTGTACCAAAAAGAGCCATTGAGATAATCTGATAATTTTGGAGAGTTCATATCTTGTCAAGCGATGCAATTACTAAAGCACCCATCGATCTTCGACGTAAATATAAGCCAAAACCTCCACCTATTTTTAAAAGAATAAAAGGAGTATTCACTCTTGATGAGGAAACGGCGAAAAAGTTTGGAGAAAATCCAGATACCGACATGACTATCCTCTATTTTATCGCACTTATGGCTTTCACATTTATCAGTTCTTTAGTTGTAATTTCAAAGTTTAAATCAAATCTACCGTTTGAAGGTGATGGTCAATTTGTCGAGGGGCGAGCTGGAAGCGTAGTTATAACTAACTACTTATTAACGATGATGATTATTCTCATTATTGTTTTAGCCGCAGCTTATCTCTTATCGGCTATATTTGAAGTTTCACAAGGAATGGAAAACTTAAGAAATATTTCATCATACCATGTAAAAGCTATTGTATTAATTTCACCTCTTCTACTTGCCGAATTCTTCGTATTCGGAGCTTTTGGTCATTTCGATAGAACATTGTACGGTTGGAAGAGCCAATATTACGGTTATATGTTTCTAGCCTTACTGTCAATAATCCTAGTCTGGATTGTTGGAATATACATAATTAAATACTTTTTACTTAAATATAGAGAGATTTACAATTTCAACGAATATATTAGTAAACCGCGAAATTTCCTCATGATCTATGTGCCTCTATTTCTCCTACAAGCAGTTCTCTTATTCTTGTTTTTAGATTATCAAGGGGAATATTCGGTGTCTTGGGATAGAATGACGAAATATACCAATTTTCTTAACTTAAGTTTATTTTTTATCATACAGGTGCTATTCATTGCTGGTGTGTTCTATTTGACTGATCATGCAGATACCTTCAAAGATTTTATCAAAACCTTTGTTACTGGAATGCTATGGTTTGCTCCTGCCCTATTGCTTCAAATATTAATTATTGCAATAGCTGTTCCAGAGATTACGCTTACCAGAAGCATAGCAGAAACAGATACCGAGTATATATTGTCACTGTGGTATGCAGAAGCAGAATTTGTTACTTGGGTGGCAATAGTGATCGGTTCATTTTTCCTGATAATTCAAGCATTGTTTGCGTTTAAAATACTTAAATATTATGCGCCCAAGTGGTCGGGTAAACCTCTGGTAAGACCTCCGCTTTACTTTATATTACTGATATTCTTTTATTGGTTCACAATACCACTTTCAAGCGCTTACGGTGGCACTTTAGTATATTTGATGAAAAGATAGCATATTTTTTATACTTAAATCGTCTTAATCGAGCCAGGAGGGAAAAAACATTATAGGTGATCTTTAATCTATAAGATCTTTTCAGACAAAACTTTAACGGTATAATTTTTAAGGATAAAGATCGTTCTGAAATTTTCTTTGCGTAAACGAGTTAAGGCTTCTGAAAAACACTAGGAAGACATGTCAGTTTACACCTAAAACAATGAGATATTTTAAAACCTAGTTTGAAGGATTATACCATAGAAAATTGTAGTTTCTAGGGGGGTATAGGGCATTTTCAAATTTTGGGATAAAAACTTGTAGCAAATGGAGTTTAGTATGAGAAAATAGTTCGCACATTAAATTATTTTAATCTGGTTATTAGTCAAATTAAATTTAAATTTTTTCTTTTGGATTTAGATATTTTACAAAAACACTTAAATATTGCTTCATCAGCTCAAAAACCAAATAAATAGTTATGGAGATGTGGCTATTGTCATTGAGAAGAAAGAGATACCAAGCAGCGTTTTTGGCAGGCTTGATGGTATTTGCTTTAGCCGTTGCTGGTGCTAGTATGGTAATCCCGACACAAGCAGATGGTACAAGGTTTAGTTTCACTTTAATGACAAACCAAGGAAACTTGGCCAGAATAACATCTGCGGAAATTGTAAAAGAAAACCTTGAAGACGTAGGTATAGAAGTGAACCTTCAAGTTGTTGAATGGCCCACGTTCGTTTATGAAAACCTTCTAGGACAAGACTTTGACGCTGTCATAGTTGGTTGGATCGGGGGAATTGATCCCGATATTAAAGGGTTATGGCATACTGACCATATGGGGCTCTTTGACTATAACTTTGTTGGGTATAATAATTCAGAAGTAGACGATCTACTGGTAGAAGCACGTGGTGAAGCAAACGTTACAGCTCGTCAAGAAATGTACTATGAGATTCAAGAGATTATTGCTGATGAAGCTCCTTATGACTTCTTAGTTTATCCTACGACGATTATAGGTATTTGGGCTGGAGAAGCAACCCAAAATTGGGAAGGCTTTGTACCTGGTCCGCAACCTAACAGTCTTAGATCTTGGTGGTCTATAAGGAACTTAACCTCTAATGATGGTTCAGATACGTGTATCCAAGCAGCCATTGGAGCACCAACCAACTTGAACCCGGTAGTCCTAGCAGATTCACCTTCAGCAGACGTCTCAGACCCAATGTACCCAGCCGTGGTACATTTTGACCCCGGTCTATTTTGGCACCCTGAAGTTGCCGACAACTGGACCATAGGCGGCACATACTTCGAATATATGTTTAACAACACCTGGACGTGGACTGACGCCGAACAGGTCACCGCTGAAGACTTCTGGTTCACATTACAGCTCTTTATACACGCTGGCGAAACACACTCGGTAAGCCAGTCACCGTACGACTACATTGGAGACTGGATCGACGAAGTAGAATTGGTTGGTGGTAACCCATACCATATCAATATAACCGTTAATACTGACCCTGTTACTGGATATCCTGATGGTTATGCTCCTGGCTTTACAGATCTAGCAGTTGACTTCATTCCAGAGCATATCTTTAACGTAACTTTGGGTGTTAATGACCACTCGATCTGGGATACTTTGGATGAAGTTAAGACAGCCATGAAAGCCTTATATAATTTGGATGATGCTGGTATCGCAGCGTACCCTGATTCTTACTGGGAATGGCGTTGGATAGAGGATTCGGTTAATAGAGATCCGCAAAACACCGGTGTTGAGACCCCGGTTACTGCTGGTTACTGGAAGTTCAGTGATGTAGATCTTGGGCAATCAATGACGCTGGTACGTGACGATACTTTTCCGTTGTGGTGGCAAGCTAAAGATTCAAGCGTTATAGATACATACATTTATAGACTGGGTGGCACTATGGATGAAATCTCTCTATCTCTACAAGCAGGTGAAATAGATGTACAAGATGGAGCTAATCCTGCCTATGCATCGAATTTGGAAGATGATCCTAGCGTTCAAGTTTTGTACGCGGACGAACTTTCTTACACATACTTAGCTTGGAACGAACGCCGTGCACCGTTCGACGATGTGAATGTAAGAAGAGCTATGTGCTGGGCAATTGATAAAGAAGCTGTCTACGATGCAGCTTACTTCGGATACGGATTCCCTGGTACAGGACCTATCTATAAAGCTCTTGACTTCTGGTACAACCCTGACGTAGAAACATATAGTCCACCTAACCAAGAATTGGCAGAACAAATGCTTGATGATGCAGGATGGCCAAGGGCTGAAGAAGAAGGAACCGACTGGACGCAAATCGGTTTAATCGCTGGTATTGCTGCGGCAGCAGTTATCGCCGTTGTAGTGGTATACATGACTAAAATGAAAGAAGCAGAATGACGAAAAACATTGCCTAATAGCGCTAAAAAACAGCTGCAAATGTTAGAAGAATCGATTGATCATTTGATCGATCCCCTTTTTTTTTATATTTTTTAAATATACCTCTTTTTTTTGAATAACTAAAAGATTAGCTTAAACAAAAATTTTAGATTAGATGCTGACAAGGCAAACCTAACTGTTTTTCGAGGTTTTTTAGGATTTAGAAGGATTCTTGGGAGTTGTATAAAGGTGGCAATGAATTTATGCTCACTGATCTGGATTTCTTCGGGTTTATTTTGTTACTAGAATTGGAATAATTAAATCCATTAAATGTAAATAGGGAGAGTTTTTTGATAAAGTCCATCTAAAAACTTGATAAAAACATTAGACTGAGGATTACTTTTTAAAAAGTAAGTTTTTTAAGGTTTAAATTAGAATTGAATTATCCAAGAAACATTTAAAATACGATTTTAGTAAATAAAAATCACATAAAAAAAACTAAAACTGAGTAAGGGTAAGATTTTTTAATTCGTGTAATCCCATATTCACTAGATTTTTTAATTTTTAGTCGAATTTTCAAAAGTAATGAGTAGAAGTGGGTTTTCTTAAGAGTGAAATCTTTATAAAAATTGTTAAAAAAATTTGCGTTCAGGATTAGAGAAGGAAATTGGGGTATAAACTTTGTCTTTGCTGAAATATATCGGAAAGAAATTGATCATTGCGTTTTTCCTAATGATCTTTGTAGTTGCTTTGAATTTTACAATTGTGCATATTGCGCCTGGAGGGCCTGAAGCTATGCTTTTTGGGCCGAGGATTAGTGAAGATGTGAGGGAGCGTTACAGGCGTTCTTTAGGATTAGATCAGCCCCTCTATGAGCAATTTATTAGTTACTTGAAGGAGTTGTTTGCTGGAAATTTAGGTTTTTCTTACCAGTATGATAGAGCTGTTACAGAAGTGATTGGGTCTCGAGTTTGGCCCACAACACTGCTGATAGGAACAGCTTTGATTTTGTCCACAGTTATTGCTATTCCGTTAGGAGTAATGTCTGCGACAAAACAGTACTCGAAAACAGATCATGCTCTAACTTTTGGAGGGCTTGCAGGGATCTCTTTCCCGATCTTTTGGTTGGGTTTATTGTTCCAGTTAATGTTTGCAGTCTATTTGGACTGGACGCCGGTTTCAGGCTATTCTACAGTTGGAAGTGAGGCGGGAGGATTAGCTCATTATAAAGACGTTTTTATGCATCTGTTGTTGCCAATGTTGACGTTAACGGTGGCAAATTTAGCGGTGATTATGCGATTAACTCGTTCGAGCATGTTGGAGGTGCTTCGGCAGGATTTTGTTTTGACCGCGCGTGCTAAAGGTTTGAGCGAAAGATCGGTTATTTACAGCCATGCTTTGAGGAATGCACTTAGACCTGTAATCACTATTTTGGCTCTAAGTATAGGATTTCTATTAACAGGTGCAGTGTTGACAGAAACTGTTTTCGCTTGGCCGGGATTAGGAAGATTGGCATTCGAATCGATTTTTATACGTGATTATCCTGTGTTGCTTGGGTTGTTTTTCATCGTTGCTATAATGGTGATCTTAGCAAACTTGGCAGCAGATGTAGTTTATGCTTTAATAGATCCTAGGGTGAAATATTGAATATTGTAGTGAGGAGCAAAAGAGGTGTTATAAATGCCAGATGGCGCGACAATAGGGGAAAAAGGGGAATTCATAGTTGAAGAACCCTTTTTTGAACTGGGTTTAGAGCCTACAGCTAGATATGCTGGATTTTGGGAGAGGTTTAAGCAACATAGGTCCGCGTATATGAGTCTTTGGTTTGTCATGTTGTTAACCGTGATAGCTATAATTCCAGGCTATTTTGCGTCACAAGATCCTACTGAGATGAGTTTTAATGAGACTTTCATCCCTCCATGTTCTGAGCATATTATGGGAACGGATAATGTAGGTCGAGACGTTTTTAGCCGTGTAATATATGGTGTTCAAGTTTCTCTCATGGTGGGCTTTATTGCTGTTGTAATAAGTTTTGCTATAGGTGTGAGTGTTGGCGCGCTTTCGGGATATTATGGAGGAAAGTTAGATAAGTTTCTAATGGCTTTAACTGATGTTTTTCTTGTCATCCCTGGATTCTTTCTAATCCTGTTAATCATAGCTATCTATGGATCAAGCATTTATAATGTTATGATAGTAATAGGGCTTTTGAGTTGGATGAGCACAGCTAGAATAGTTAGAGCAGAGTTTCTTACTTTGCGTGAAATGGAATTTGTAGAAGCCGCTAAAAGCCTAGGAGCGGGGGATTCCCGAATAGTTTTTAAACATATTCTCCCCAATGCACTAGCACCAGCTATTATTAACTCTTCCCTCCTTGTTGCTTCAGCGATTCTAATAGAAGCAGGTCTTAGTTTCCTCGGCCTGGGAGACATTAATCGAATTACATGGGGGCAGATGTTAGCTTACTCCCAAGGATTTCAGTTGGCAGGATATTGGTGGATGACATTCTTCCCAGGATTGGCTATATTTGCAACAGTTTTAGCGTTTAACCTGATAGGCGACGGCCTTAACGATGCTTTTAATCCAAGACTAAGGGGTCGTTAAAACAAGAGGTGATCAAGGATGGCAAAACCGCTTCTTGATGTACAAGGGTTGAAAACATATTTCTTAACAAGCGTAGGTGTAGTAAAAGCAGTAGATAATATAACCTTCCAGATTGAATGTGGAGAATCCGTAGGTTTACTAGGTGAAAGCGGTTGCGGGAAAACTGTCACTGCCCTCTCCATAATGAGGCTGGTTCCCGACCCTCCAGGAAAGATTATGGGGGGCACCATACATTTAATGGATAGAAATGTTTTACATTTATCAGACTATGAGATGAGGAAGATTAGGGGGGGCGAAATAGCGCTAGTACCTCAAGATCCACACACTTTTTTAAACCCGATTATGACCGTAGGTGATCAAATAACAGAAGCAATAATGCTTCACCAACATATTGGTAAAGATGAAGCGTTTAAAAAGAGTATAGAAATGATTAAAATTACTGGAATCGCTGAATCTGAAAAAGTTGCAAACACCTATGCTCATCAGCTTTCAGGTGGTATGAAACAAAGGGTTCTAATTGCTATGGCTCTTTCATGCAATCCTAGCCTTCTCATTGCGGACGAGATTACTACAGCTTTAGATGTAACCGTTCAGGCGCAAATACTTGAGTTAATAATAGATCTACAAGAGAAATTCAACATGTCAATGCTAATGATTACTCACGCTGTAGCCATAGTAGCTGAAGTTTGTCAAAAAGTATTAGTGATGTATGCTGGAAAACTTGTGGAAATAGGGGATGTTGTTAGTGTTTTCAAGAATCCAAAACACCCTTATACGGACGGGCTTCTCAAATCGGTTCCATCAATCACAGAGAGAAAAGAGCGGTTGCAACCCTTCGAAGGGACAATTCCAGACTTAATCAAT
>SMTZ1_10021412_pt1 | contig 10916 bp, 6 predicted proteins | sample DeeMarSWOR136_30_FD_25667 | JGI IMG/M metagenome (IMG submission 25667)
TGTTCTGGAGTTAACATCCTAAAATAACTCTTTATTTTTTTTAAAAAGATTCAATTTCAATTAATTAAATCTTGAGATAAAAATTAAGTTATGCATAATATCTCATAAAACTTTCTTAAATGGAAATTACAAATTAAAAGTTATAATAGGAAAATGGATTGTTAATTATATTCTTCATCTAATTTTTTTACAACATCTACGCATAAAAGGAGAATATTTTTTAATCCTTGTTTGGAAACCAGACTTATAGTATCATTTTTAGTATGAACCCTCTTTAAACCTGGCTGAGAGCCAAGCCAACAAGCTTCAAAACCTTCATGAACGATAGGCATATAATCAGACCAAGCACCAGTAGGCATATAAATGTCTTTTAATCTAATTCTTAGTTCTTTACTACTTTCTAAAAATAGAATGTTTAGTTTCTTTGAAGAAACTTTTCGGGGTATTCCATATGAAGTTATTAATCTAATTAAATCATACCCTCCAATCAAATCGAGGTTAATAAAATAAGTTGAATTTTTATTGAATTTTTCTTTATATTTTTGAATAAAATGAATTGCACCTCCCAAATTTAACTCCTCTGAACCTGTAGATAAAAATATTAAATCAATATTGCTGATTGGATTTTTTTTATAGAATCTTGCCAGTTCTATTATCGTACCTACTGCAGCTGCATTATCATATGCTCCAGGAGAATTATTACCAGTTTTATTGAAATAATTAATTGCTCCAATTATAGCTATAATTAAACAGCAATCTAATAAAACATTATTCAAGATAGGTATGTTAAAATTAAGAAAAATTCTTAGTAAAATTAAGATTAAATAAAATACAAGTAAAATTAAAGATCCAAATACCGAGATAAGAAATATTAAAATTCTTGTTGATGTAGGGAATGATTGAGATTTAGAATCCCAATGTCCTATAAAAATTATTTTAGCTTTAGAATTCTTGCTTTTCAGCTTAGCAAAAACATTTTCTGTCTCATAATTGTATATCTCATTTTTAGATAATTTAATTTTGTTTATTCTGCTAAGTGCTTTGAATGAAATATAAAGATTAAGAACAAATATACTAAGTGTTAAAAAGGGATTTATATAAAATGACAATCCCAATAAAATTAAAGCAGAGCCAGTGATTAAAAATATGAATCTTATAAAAATCCAATTATATAAAGAAGTCTTAAATTTATCGTGATAGATTGGATTATACCCTGCATTTTTAAATTCTTCAGTTACAATTGCTAAGGCTTTTTTCTCCCCTTCAGATCCTACCAATCTAGGAAAAGTTAGTCTTTCTGTTATTCTATAAGCATTCTCAATAGTAGGTATTTTATCAGAGGAGTTTTCATTCACTTTTTTTGTATTTAAATCTTCCAAACTCATTTTTAACTTCAAAATCATATCTTATTGTTATTGATCAAATATTTAAACCACTATATTGGCAATCATGAAATTTTTTCCAGAAATTCTTGAATACTTAATATCTCTAAATTAGAAATATTCTGTTGTTAACTTACCCAAAATAGTTTACCTTCATTTAATTTCTGTCAGTATATCTCAAAATAATTAACCATTGTTTAAAAATACGTTTAGTTAATTGTAATTTTTTAATATTCTAACGTCTTAAAAATCAATTAATCGATAGAGGATTACATAACATTTAAAAATATGAAGACTATTATCTTTCTGATATTGAAATATCATATTTTTATATCATCTCTTTTTTTTTTTTAATTTATTATTGATAAATGATAGTTTTATAAGGAAGAATAACAATAAAATAAAAAAAAAATTATTAATATTTTTGAAACTTACTTAATATCCTATCTACAGAATTTTAATTGTAGTCTTGATACTTTAAATTTATAATCTACCCAACCGTGTTCATTAATTGGACTGATTATAACATAAACGTTTTCCCATTTCATTGCGTGAATATATGATACACCAAATTCAGTTTCATCATCTTTAAGCCACATATTTTTAACAAATTTCCATTCACGTCCACATGGTAAATCCCATATTTGTACAATAGTAACTTCGAAATCTGCCTCTGGATAAATCGGCATCAAGTTTAGTGGGGTATCACCTCCCCCATTAAACCCTGTAACCATAGCTGAGGTTATATACCAACCTTCATATAAAGTATTCCAATCCGTCACATATCTGAAACCAAACATTACTTCCTGTCCTTCGTACCCACTAAGATCAAAATAGATATCATGGAAATCATAATCACCAAAATAGAAGTAACTCCAACTAGTTAATCCTGGTATGTTAGCAATTACATCTGGATGAGCATCTGGTTCATAATCGTATGTTGTATATTCATTTGCCAATGATGTCCATGTTTCTCCTCCATCAGTGGATACTTGAACAAAGCCAAAATCCCAATAATCCTCAATATCCCAATAGGTATTTATTGTTAGTATATCACCACTTTGGACTGTATAAGGATCAGATATTAGTAAAGCATTTGCAAGATTTTCAGCTCCAGAATACCAAGCACCAAGGCCTTCATCATATGTCCAACCATAAACAGCAACATCATCTCCATCAAACCAGAAAAAGTGATTTCCTCTTAAATCTGGGAAATAAATATATTCTGATCCAAATGGACCAACATCATAAAACCCAGTAGCATATCCTTCAGGAACATTTGTAGTTCCTTTGGTCCATGTTTCTCCAAAAGTATCAGCAGCGCTTAACCATGGAGTTTGTTTCCCTTCAACTTCATGAATATTAAGAGGTGACAATTCATTAAAGTTTAGTTCAACATCAGGATTATATATATCCCTCAATTCATCTAATTGATATCCGTATTTACCGTGGTCTGCTTGGATAAGATTAGCAATCCTCCAATCACGGAATACATCAAAGAAATCAACTCCATCAGGGAGCAGATTATTGATCCCTGGGATACCATTACCTCCTTGTTGGACGTAGTCTCCCATGAAATTAATTCCATAATGATCAGTTAGATAAAGACTCCATAGAAAAGAAGCCCCATAATCAGCTAAAATATTAATATCTCCTTGATCTCCCCATACTGTTAATGAATTATCAGGAGTGGCTAAAAACCATTCAATTTGGCCAGCGTCAAGTTCATATCCGCATAATGGTTCGGCAAAAAGTGAACAAGCCTCATTCATAAAAGTTTCTGGAGCGACTACATAATCTCTATGGATATTATGTTGAAACTCATGGGCAAGGGTTGATTCATATAAATTAGGTCGATCAACAACTATTTCAGGGTGTTCCACTGGGAACCATTGATACCCTTCAGGACCTAATCTCTCACACCATTCCCAACAATCAAGATGTACCATATTTCTATTATAGTAACCAGAATAAGTGGAACTGTAGAAACCCGCTACGTAAGATGGATAATTTGGATTATAATAATTATCATCACGATAATTAATAATTTTTAAAATAACTCTCTGAGGATTATATGGATCAGTTGTTTCGATCCAATCCCATCTTTCAATAGGATAACCAATATCTTCAAAGATTGTACCAGTTCCATCTCTATCATTAGGTGCTCCGTACATGCCAGCAACTCTTGCATAAATAACGCCATCGAACTCATCTGCTAAATATTGAGCCATTTCATCGGTAATCATCCATCTCCATGGTTCATCATTTCTTGGATCTCCTTCCGGAAAAGAAAGATCATTTTGCACCCAAACTTCCACAAAATCACCCACAGCCCTGAGTGTTAGATCCGGATTGCCACTAATAGCACGAACATACCAATCCCAAACTGTTGTTCCAACTACTGGTGTAGCCATTCCTAAGCCTGATTGAACAGCAAAATCATCTGAAAAAGAGTCATCTGGATCCAATACTGGCATCTCAATATCACCAGCAAGACCACTTTGCCAATCTACAGGTTGATAATCAGGAATAACGAACTCTGGTTTTGCCACAACGAATAAAGCAAATGGTACTGTACTAAGAGTTAGAGTAATCAAAATCAGCAATGAAATTCTTTTTTTATTCATTTTTTATATCATCTCTTTTTTTTATAGATAAATTTTTCTATTCCATTTTTGCAGTCCGAATATCTTAAATACAAGATATTACGAACATCGCCAAAAAGTCATAAAATTTCTGAAAGTGATTTGCACCCTATGAAATTCTAGACATTTTCAGTGATTTGTATATTATGCCGTTTACTTTATAAATTTTTTTTTTTCATTTTACAAAATTGAAAATCGGATAGTAAAACTCTTTAATATTTCCCATTTATAAAAACGACGTAAAATATATTTAAGTCTCAATAGCAATTTTCTTATAAAAAATAAGTGTAGTAAATATTAAAGTCAAAATATCCTTAATTAACGTTATATTATGAATTCTCTTCGAAAATTTAGAATATTGCAATTATAAATATTAGTTCAAATAAAAAAAAAAATAAATTTTTAAAAAATTCTTTCCTCTATAGCATCCATGGTTTCCAATGACAACATGACCATTTTTTAGTAACACTGAACTCGTAATCTACTCCTCCCATATTAGCGCTCACAACTAATAAGACATCGGGGTTTCTAAAGAATAGAAAATGGAATAACCACACAGAACCTTCGTTATTTTCATCTAATTTCATTTCTTTAATATATGTATAATATGGTCTATTTTTCCAATAATCCACTCTAAGGACATGTACAAAATAATCGACATCTTCCCAAGCAGGTCCAAATTCAGGTACTAATTCACCGTTAACCATTACATCCTCAATCCACCAACCATAATCTTGAAATAGTTGATCTGTCATGTATCTGAATCGAATAAGTAAGTCATCAATAAGATATGCATCTAGATCAAATGTCATAGTAAAAATCCCTGGCACATAGCCAGTTATTCCTGGAAGTTCTGCTACAATGTCAGCTTGTGCATTAGGATTATGATTCTCAGTAGTGTACTCATTTGCTAGTGAAATCCATGTCTCTCCACCGTCAATTGACACTTGAACAAAGCCAAAATCCCAGCCACCATCAATATCTTCTTCTATCCCATAAAACGTCGTAAAAGTCAGTTCAGCTGCAGTTTCTCCAGCTAAATCCACCTCTGTAACAAGGCTAATATCAGCATATCCTCCGGGATCACCTGTATACCATTCGAGTTCTCCATCCCCATCAACATCTTCTTCTATCCACATTGGATAGTAGATTTTATCATTCAATCCATTAAATTCAAGCTTAATGTTACATTGCTTTTTAAGCTTAGTAAGTAGTATGTAATCATTTCCATAAGCACTAAGTGTATCTATGCCAGTATCATACCCTAGTATTGTTATTGTTGTTCCAAAACTTGTACCAGTAATTCCTTGAGGCCATTTATCATCCACTTCATATATTCTTAGGTCACCTGCTTGTTCATCATTGAAATCAATGTGGGTATAACCTGTTCGCATGACATTTGCTAATCTCCAGTCTAAAAACACATCCTCGAAATCTACTCCATAAGGTGCTAATAGGGTATTAATACCCTCAACACCAGCAACACCATTTGCCACATAATTTTTTAAGAAGTCGTCGCCATAATTATCAACTAAGTATGTAGCCCATAGTAAAACTTGACCATAGTCGGCTAAGATGTTAATCCCTCCTTGATCTCCCCAATCTGTTAATGAATTATCTGGGGTTGCAAAAAAGCTATTAATATCATTCCAAGGTGTAGGATATCCACATAGAATTTCAGAAAATGTTGAACAACCCTCATTCATCCATAATGCACTTGTTTCGAAATAATAATTATGGATTAAATGTTGATATTCATGTGAGAGTGTTGCTTCATAATTATTTGTAGGTTCACCTAAATAATTTTCCCAGTTATAAGCATCAAGAGATACAACATTTCGATCAAACCAACGTTGGATAGTTGGACTAAATACTCCTATAACGAAATAAGGATAATTATAGTCATAATAATTGTCATCTCTGATGTTTGATACTAAGACAATGCTTTTACCAGGTTCATCATAGTACCATTCTGTGGGTAATGGTGGATCAAAAAAGTAAGGAAATATAGCTCCTGATCCATCCATAAATCCTGGTGCTCCAAAATAGCTTGTGTCTGTTGGATAGATATTACTATCGAATTCTTGTGCTAGATATTCACATTGTTCATTTGTTATTACCGGAGTTACTCTTGGATCACCCTCTCCCCAGCTAAGATCTGTTTGCACCCAAATTTCTGCGTTTTCTCCAACAGCTCTCAATTCAAAAGTAGTTACAAAGTAAACACCCGCATAATAATCTAATGAAACATTCTCTATTTCTTATATCCCATCCAATATCGATCGGTTGATACTCAGGAAATTTAATCACATTATTGCCTAATGCTGGAATAAATAATATACCAAAAGTTACAAAATTTAAGAGCACTAAGACTACAAATAAAACAATTGATTTTTTTCTCATTTCTTTTCATTTTTTTTTTAAATTTCAAATTTATTTTAAAATCTCTCAAATAGCTTAAATATTGAGAAAATAGGATATTAAATCCTCTTACTAAAAAGTCTAAAAACTTCAAATTGGATATATTTCATGAGAAATTCATGACTTTCTTAGTAAATCCAAAATAATTCTCCAATTGTATTTAAATATTATTTGTTTATGGCTTTATTGGACTAAATAATTTGAATTTATTAATTAGTGACAAAATATTAAATCACAACTAAATATTGACACATAAGAATTATATGTTAAAAATTTTTTTTTAGTGTTTATTTTATTCTATTAATGTCTAAGAGTGAATCATATAACAAACATTTCAAAGATATTTCTTTTATTAATAATATCAAATCGATAGCTATAATTGGGCCATCAAAGAAGCGAGAATATTTTTTTTTAAAAAATCATGCTGAATATTTCAAAGGTCCTGTTTACGCTGTTCATCCTACGGATAAAGAAATTCCTAATTTTGATAAAAAAAATATTTTTCCATCATTAGAAGACATTCCAGATGAAGTCGATTTTGCTTTTATCGCGGTTCCACCATCCCAGATTTTAAAGACCATAGATGCATGTATAAAAAAAAAAGTTAAATTAGTAACTGTTTTTACATCTGAATTTTCTGATTCTGGCACAGAAGAGGGTATTGCTTTAGAAAAGGAATTATTAGAGCGAGCGCAAAATAAAGTAAGAATTTTAGGACCAAATGGATTGGGAATATACTATCCTAAGTTAGGTATAGCTTGGCGTCCAGGATTTCCAACAAAAACTGGAAATATTGGATTTATTGCACAGTCAGGTGGGATATGCAATATTGCAATATATGGAGCAGAGGCATTGGGAATTAATTTTTCTAAAGTATTTTCATTTGGAAATGGAGCGGACTTAGATTTTGTTGATCTACTTTACTTTTTAAGTAATGATCCAGAAACAGACATTATTTTATGTTATCTCGAGGGTATTAAAGAAGGAAGAATTAAGGATTTAAAAAAAGTTCTTGAACAAAACAAAAAGCCAATTGTAATATTAAAAGGAGGTCAATCGGAAACTGGTTCTATTGCAGCTAAAACTCACACTGCTTCAATTTCAGGAGATAATCGACTTTGGAAGGCTTTTTTTAGACAATATAATATTATTAATGTTGAATCTTTAGAGCAATTACTCTACACTGCTCTTTTAATTGAATATTATGGAATTTTTGAACTAAATAACATAGCAGTTTTTAGTATTAGTGGGGGCTATGGTGTGATTTTAGTAGATCTACTTGAGAAAGCAGGAATGAAAATACCCCCATTCAGCTCTGAAATCCAAGATAAACTCAAGTCTAAATTTTTTTTACCGGGTACAAGTTCAAAGAATCCTTTAGATTTAGCAGCACAATTTTTCTATGTAATTTCTGTGTATGAAATTATTGATATTGCTTTATCAGATAAAAAAATAGATGGTTTAATTTTAGATATGCCTAGTTTTTATTTAACTCCTGTTCTTAAATCAAGGGATAATCAAGAATTTGAACCTAATATGATAGAAAGCTTAAATCTGGGCCACAAACATAATAAACCGTTAATTCCTGTAATTCAACGTTTGAATAACCCGGAAGAAAGAGAAAGAATTTCAAAAAAGTTAATTGAAAGGAAAGTTCCAGTTTTTGGGGATCCTCTTGAATTTATTCCTTTGTTGTCTAAGATTTCAAATTATAAAAGAAGAATGAAACGTTGATTATTTTTCTAACTTATCTGCTGTTTTTACATAATCTGGTATAAACTTAGTTTTTAATAGATTCGAATTACCAGTTGAGATCAAATTGTTATTCAAATCACGAATTTCTGCATTCGCATGGATAATATTTCTTCCTTCCCGAATAATTTCTCCAATAACTCTTACTTTTTCACCAACTTGAATTTTTCCCAAATAATCTACATGGAAATCTATGCTAATTGGAAACCCTTTATAGCCTAATGTGGCTGTAGTGATCCCTATCACATCATCCATTAACGCACATTGTATTCCACCGTGTAGTAAGTTTGTTGGATTAGCCATTTCAGGTCTTACTTCAAATTCCAATTCCATTAAACCAAACTCAGCTTTTATTATTCTCCCATTAGCCCATTTTGAAAAAGGAGGAACATGTAAATTTTTTAATTCTTGATTTTTGAAAGAATTAAATAGGCTTATCATCTTTTCTGAGCGTTTTTTTCTTTCTTCTTGAAGATCAGACATATTTTCTAAAAAACTCCTTTTATAGTTTTTCAGTTTTCTCTACCTACAACCAACAAATAAATATCTACTTTAAAACTATTTTACTTACTTGGGAGACCATATCAGCAAATCTTTTTCCTTCTGCTGCAGAGATCCATTCAATGATAAATCTCTCATCAGAAATATTATTTTTATTCATCCAGCTTCTAATTCTTTTTTCTCGCTTTATGGCAAAATCATTTCCAGAAATATAATGACAATCTTGTGGATGACATCCAGTCAACATAACAGCTCCAGCTCCACGGTTAAAACAGTGTTTAATAAAAGAGACTTTTACACGTCCTGAACACATAGTTCTAACAATTCTTGTATTAGTTGGATATTGGATACGACTTGTTCCAGCTAAATCGGCTCCCGCATATGAACACCAATTACAAGCAAAAATCAATACTTTTTCTGGAGCATTTTCACGAAGAGCTATATCAATTTGTCTAAGGATCATGGCATCTGTAAAATTTGTCATAGTTATAGCATCTGCAGGGCAATCTGCTGCACATGTACCACACCCCTTACATAAAACTGGAATGAATCGTGCTGGTATTTTTTTTTCTTGATCAACACTAATAGCACCATAAGGACAACGAGATACACAAATTCCACAACTAGTGCATTTTTCAGTATCTACAAATGCATATAAAGGTTCTACATGGAACTCATCTTCTGAAAGCAGATTTCCACAGCGCCCTGCTGCAGCACTGGCTTGTGTAACAGTCTCCCTAATATCCTTTGGCGATTCTGCTCCGCCAGCAATAAATATACCATCAGTTGGAGTATCTACAGGACGAAGCTTAGGATGTGCTTCAATATAAAATCCCTTTGAATCCTTGGCAACAGGAAAAGGAATAGATTCAGATGACCCTTCAACTCCAATAGAAAGGACTACTAAGTCAAATTCTTCAGAGAGAATTGTTCCAGTACTTATATTTTCGACACTAACTTTAAGATTTTTAGTTAAGGGATTTTCTTTAATTTGACCAGGGCGTCCACGTATAAAAAGAACACCTTCTTCTCTTGAACGTGAATATAATTCTTCAAATCCTTTACCAAAAGCCCTAATATCAATAAAAAATATTGTAACCTCAATGTCAGGCCAGTGTTCTTTAATCAAAAGGCTATCCTTTATACTTTCCATACAACAGAAGTTAGAACAGTATGGATTAAATCGCTTATCACGCGATCCTACACAATTAATAAAAGCAACTTTTTTTGGTTTCTTAAGATCACTGGGACGTACCAGTTCTCCATTTGTTGGTCCTGCAGCATTAATTAACCTTTCAAACTCAAAAGTTGTTATTACATTAGAATAATTACCCCATCCATATTCTGGGAGTTTAGAGGCATCAAAAAGTTCAAATCCCACCGCGATAATAATAGCTCCAACTTTATATTTGAAAGTTTTTTCGGAATCCTCATAATTTATAGCTTCTTTTTCACATTCAGGAACACATTTTCCGCAAGCTAGAGGTGAAAGTCCTAAACAACTCTTTTCATCAATAATATAACTAGCTGGTACTGCTTGAGGATATGGGATATATATTGCTTTCCTCCAACCTAAGTTGCCAGAGTACTCATCAACAACGTTTTCAGGGCAGATTGAAACACAATCCCCGCATGCAGTACAGAGGTTTTCATCCACATAGCGTGGTTGTTTTTTAATTGTCACCTCAAAATTACCAATATATCCAGATATATTTATAACTTCAGCACAGGAAATTAAATTAATATTTTCATGATTACCTGCATCAGCCATTTTGGGACCTAAAATACAGATTGAACAATCCATTGTTGGAAAAGTTTTATCGATGAGAGCCATCCTTCCTCCAATAGTAGGTGCTTTTTCAACAAGAATAACTTCAAATTCATCAGCTAAATCTAAGGCAGCTTGAATTCCTGCTACTCCTCCTCCAATGATTAAGACTCTTTGTGTAATGGGAACTACGATATCATCAATTGCTTCTAATAACTCAGCTTTAGCGATTGCCATTTCAAGGATCTCTTTAGCTTTTTTAGTCGCTTCTTCTTTTTCTGAAATATGTACCCAGCTACATTGTTCTCGGATATTAGCTACTTCTACTAACGAAGGATTTATTCCAACTCGTCTTAAAAGCTTTTTCCATGTTGGACCATGCAATCTCGGGGAACATGCTGCTACAACAATCTTCTCTATACCTTGCTCGTTAATTGCTGTTTCGAT
>SMTZ1_10007506_pt1 | contig 10915 bp, 6 predicted proteins | sample DeeMarSWOR136_30_FD_25667 | JGI IMG/M metagenome (IMG submission 25667)
TAAAGACGAAGCCATCGTGGGTATAGATCTTGCTGGAATGGTCAATAATGTCAAAACGGCCTTCGGTATGGCAGAAGCAGGGAAAGGCGTGGAAAGGACGGATTTTTCAGAATTTATTATACCCTTCGAGATAAATGACGGTGTTGTTAATACACAAAATGCATCCTTTGTCTCTCCGGCACTGAGGGTCTCGGCAAAGGGAAATGCCGATCTTGTGAAGGAGATACTTGATTTCAGGGTGGAACCTACATTTGTTAAAATCCTAAGGGGCCAGGGAGACATCGAGGAAAGGAGCGGGATCACCGTGCCCGTTCTAGTGACAGGTTCTTTTACAAAACCTAAATTCAGCCCGGATCTAAGCAGTATGGTTAAAAAGGCTATTAAGAAAGGGCTTGATCAATTGATCAAGAGCAGAGAAGAGAAAGAAGGAGAAGAGGGCAAGAAGCAGTCCACGGAGGATGCTGTCAAGAATCTCCTAAAAGATATATTTGGAAAATAAATTTTAACTTATTAATAATATACAACTAAAAGCTTATTAAAATAAAATTGAGATTCACGAATAATTATTTTTATTTTATAATATAATAAATGGATCCGGGTGTTTCAGTAGCCAGCATTTTAGGCATTTTTAAAAAAATTGTCTTTACTAATAGTCAGATAGAAGGGTTCAATGAGCACAAAAATTATACATGTGATTATTAGAACCTGTAAGAATAGCATAGTAATAATAGCAATTTTTTTAGTCTTGTACACATTGACCGGGTTCTTCTTGGGGCCTTTTTTAATCAAACGCTATGTTCCTCCCTTGCTTAGTCAACACCTTAACAGCCAGGTTACCCTTGAACAGATAAAGATCAATCCATTTAGCCTCACGCTGGAGGCTAGGAATTTCCATATCAATGAAGTTTCAGGGGATGCGCTGGCCGGGTTCGAAAGGTTATATGTCAATTTCCAACTCAGCAGTATATTCAAGTGTGTATTGACCTTTGCGGATGTGGCCGTAGATGCCCCATTAATTAATATTGTGATCGATAAGGATGGAAGGCTCAACCTGTCCCGGCTAGCAGGTAAGGACAAGAAAACAACATCCCGGAAGTCAAAAGGACTGCCGAGAATCCTGCTGCAAGATATCGAGATCAATCAGGGGAAGATAGATCTTACCTATCGTCATAGGCGGTCTAAACCGGCTAATGTATCAATCAACCCCCTGGATATCAGGCTTACTAATATTTCTAACCTCCCTGATTGGAAAGGTACTTATACGCTGAAGGCTACAAGCTCGGATAGTGCGCTTTTAAATGCCTCGGGACAACTTTCCCTGCAGCCATTGAGGTTTGAAGGCCGCCTCGGATTTAAACAGATAGTTTTGAGCACACCCTGGAAATTTATCCGATCTCAACTGAACATCGAATCCCCGGATGGATTCCTCAGCATGGAGACCCATTATATTCTTGATCTCAGCAAGAAGACGCCGGATATCACATTAGATGATATCAAGGTGAATATTATGGATGCGGGTATACGGATCGAAGGCGCTGAAGATAGATTCCTTTACCTACCTGAGATCAGGGCAGATGTAGAAAAACTTGATATAACTGGTCGTAATATTCATTCAGGAAGTCTTGCCATAGAGGCAGGTAAACTGGATCTGGTGACAGACAAGGAGGGTGTTTTAAATATTCAGCGATTGACAAGTCGGGAGAAAGAGGCCGTTCCGTTAAAGGAAAAACCCTCAAAGGATAAACAGTCTCCCTGGACCATCAATATCCATGAGATCAGCATGGACGGGTTGGCCATCAATTACACGGACGATTTCAAGTCCCCGGCTGTCTCATATTATGCAGGAGACGCCCACCTGGCATTAAAAGCGGATATCATCATAGGTTCGCAGAATGCCCAGGTTCAGGCTAACAACATTAGCCTGAACATTCAGCAAATAGCATCAGGATTCATCGGTGCCTCACAACCCGCATTTCAGATAGGCAATCTGACAGTATCAGACGGTTCATTTAACCTTGGCTCCAGGTCTATATTCATCTCACGTCTGGAACTAAATGAAGGCATGGTTGATGTGATAAGGAATAATGATAATATGCTTAACCTTGTTCAGCTCTTTGCCTCAAAGAAACCGGATCAGAAGATATCCGAAAAGTTTCCACAGATAGAAAATAGTAAACCGTGGCAATTTGTTGTCGACGCGGCCTCCCTCTCGCAATTCAAGACACGGATAAGCGATTTAACCATGAAACCAGACAACCCATTGATCGAATTAGACAATATCAGCCTCAACATTGCACGTTTTGACGGTAAATCACCATTTCCATTTGAAATATGTCTGAACGTGCTTCAAGGAGGTGAACTGGCGGCATCAGGCAGGTTTAACCTGCTCGATGCATCATTAGAATCAAGCATTACGATAAAGGACATCGCCATGCCCATACTTCAGCCATACCTATCCCGGACAACAGATCTCACGCTGAAGTCCGGCCTTTTTTCGACAATAGGTACATTCGATCTAAGCACGAAAGGCGAGATGTCTTATCAGGGAGAGGTAGGTATTGCAGACTTGCGGATCATAGAAAACAGCACAATGGATACACTGCTGGGCTGTAGGCAGCTTAAGACACCCGATCTTCTTCTTAAGTTTAATCCAAATGGGCTTGAGATCGAATTATTAAAACTGAACGGTTTTGAGGGAAAATTTATTATCTCTGAAGAGAAAAAGGTCAATATAGTGGAGGCGTTTAGGAACAAAGCAGGAGCTTCTTTGACTGAACCACAGCAGGAGGGGGTTGCCCAGGAAAAGGGCGGGGAGACATTTCCTGTCAGGATTAGCAAACTGAGACTGGACAATAGCATATTGGATTTTGCTGACCTCAGTCTCAGGCCGCAGTTTGCCACTAAGATCCATGAACTTAACGGCACGATAACCGGCATCTCGTCATTGCCAGGAGCCCGAACCCAGGTGGAGCTTGACGGCCGTGTGGATGAATATGGAAGCAGCGAGATTAAAGGAGAGATCAACAGCTTTAATCCGAAACAGTTTACAGATATCTCTGTAGTATTCCGCAATGTGGATATGACAGATCTGACACCATATTCCGGTAAGTTCGCAGGATATAAAATCGACTCAGGCAAGCTTTCTCTTGACCTGCAATATAAGGTAGAGGACAGCCAGCTGCTGGGTGAAAACAAGATCATTATAGACACACTGATACTGGGAGAGAAGGTGGAGAGCCCTGACGCTGTTAAACTCCCTTTAAGGCTTGCTGTTGCCCTGTTGAAGGATGCCAATGGTGTTATTGATATTGATTTGCCGGTTAGCGGCAATCTTGACGACCCTGAATTCCGGTATGGCCTGCTGATCTGGAAAGCCCTGGTCAACATGCTGACCAAGATTGTTACATCGCCATTCAGATTACTTGGTTCATTATTCGGCGGCGGCGAGGAAGAGGCCCTTGATAAAGTCAGTTTTGATCCAGGCGAATATTATGTCCCGCCGCCGGAAAGGGAAAAGCTGGACAAAGTGCTCGAAGCGCTCAGGCAAAGGCCTGAACTCACAATAGCCGTTACCGGCCGTTATAATAGCGATAGCGATGGCGAGGTAATCAGAGAACTACAGATCCGCAGGGCACTGGCGGAAGCATCGGGAACAGCGCTGGAACCAGGAGAGGATCCGGGTCCTATGGACTTCGGTAATCCCAAGACCCAGCGGGGACTGGTTGGGCTGTTTGTTGGCCGATACGGTCAGGAAGAGTATGATGAGCTAACCGCTGAAATGAACACATCTGAAAAGCCGGCCGATACCAGAAAGACCGCTGAAGACCCGGGTGCGCTTGGAAAACTCCTGTATTCCGATCTTGTTAAACGCGAGCAAATAGATCAATCGTCATTAATAAAGCTTGCCGACGAGAGGGCACAGGCTATAGCAGGATACCTGACCGAGCCTGACGGGATATTACCCGAACGGGTCATTATCAAGCCGTCAGAAAGCACGGGATCAGGCGTCCAGATATCATCAAAACTTGATCTAGATGTTGATGTTAAATGATATAATAATGATTCAGGTGATATCAGTCATCTGAGTATTGGTATCCGGTTTTAAGGTCTCGCCCAATCTATTCCAGTATATGTATATTTTTCCTCTTGCTGATCACCTTGAGATAATCAGGCCAGACTGATACGCTTACTTCACCGATATGGGCAGTCCTGAGCAGATACATAAATGTCCGTGACTGACCGATCCCACCCCCAATACTCAACGGAATCTCATCATTTAAGATCGCCTGGTGGTAGGGTAATTGCAGGAAGTGTTCCTGTCCCGCCTCCTTGAGCTGCTGCACCATGCTCTGTTTGGTAACCCGTATCCCCATAGAAGTCAGTTCGTGCCGACGCCTGGTCACGGGATTCCAGACAAGGATATCGCCGTTGAGTCCGTGATATTGTTTATTACTTTTCTTAATTGTGGGCGTGATCCAGTCATCGTAATCAGCGGCACGCATTTCATGCGGGTATCCGTCTTCAAGGACGTACCCTATGCCAATGATAAAGATCGCAGGGCACACCTCTTGGATCATTTTTGTCTCCCGTTGTTTGCGTGTAAGGTCTGGGTAACGTTCGAGGATCTCCTCTGCGTGGAAGAATTTCAGCTTTTTGGGGATCGCGGTATATTTATCTGTATTAAGCGCAGGAAAGTCCTTCATCACCATCTGTCCTGCTTCATAGATAACCGTCCAGATTTTTTCAACAATGCCCTTGAGGAAGTCCAGGTTGCGCATTTGTTCAGTGATCACGCGTTCCCAGTCCCATTGATCGACGTAAGCGCTATGATCGTGGTCAAGAAAATAGTCCTTTCGGACGGCCCTCATGTCAGTACATATGCCTTCGCCAACTTTGCAGCCGAACTGCCTGAGGGCCATGCGTTTCCATTTCGTGGCCGCCTGAACCACCTGGGCATCGATCCTTTTATCAAGACCAAGCCCGCAAGGAAAATCTATTGGTGTCCGTGAACCGTCCCTGTCAAGATAGTCATTGACTCCGCTCTCCTTTGATACAATGAGCGGTACCTGAACCATAAAGAGATTGAGTTCCTTGCATAGATTTTCTTCAATAAAATTCTTGATCTTAAAGAGTGCCTTCATTCTGTCCTTGGGGCCAATTAAGGCTTCATAGTCATGCGGGAGTATCTTATCCACCTCTTCGTAAGTGCTGATTCCTGGGCCAGCCAGATCCGCTCTTTTATTAGCCATTTTACTTCTCCATCCTTATTATTAGTAAAATATAAAAGTATAATCTATAATTGTTAAAATAGTCGAAACTATAAACATTTTCAATAAATGATCTTGAAGAGACGCTCAAACACTCTAAGTTATTCTTCATTTATTCGATTAATCTGAACGTGTCAAGCTAACGTTGTATCCGTCATATTATAGAGACAAGTCAAAGAGATGCCGGTTTAGCCTTGACACATAGGGTCAAGGCTCCTATGTTTCTTCAGCCTGAAAGCAGGTTCTTATATGTTCGACTATACATGCTAGCAAAGGAACCTGATTAAAATATTTACAATAAAATCACCAGAAAGGGGACTATGTAATGGATAGACTAAAAGGAAAGGTAGCCATTATAACCGGTGCAAATGCAGGAATAGGGGAGGGTACAGCTGAGTTGTTTGCAAAAGAGGGCGCAGCCATTGTTCTAGTTGCACGCAGAAAAGAAAAACTCAAGGCGGTTGCAGAGAGGATTAAAAAGGCAGGAGGACAGGCATTAGCTGTTCCCGGTGATGTGAAATCGGTGGCAGATATTAAAAATGTTCTTGAGCAGACGATAAAGACCTTCGGCAAGGTAGACATACTTATCAATAATGCCGGGATATCTGACCGTCACACCCCTACTATAAAAGTAACAGATGAATTATGGAAAGATGTTATCGACACAGATCTGACCGGGGTCTTCTACTTCTGCCGCGAGGCTCTCAAGTACATGACTAAGGCAAAGTCAGGTGTTATTATAAATGTATCATCCATATGCGGAATATATGGAAACGCAGGCGTTCCTTATTCTGCCGCAAAGGCAGGCGTTAATGGACTGACCAGAAATATCGCGATCCAGTATAGCGGCACTAATATACGCTGCAACGCAGTATGCCCAGGTCCTACCCCAACGGAATTAAATACACCTGAACAATTAGCAAAGTTTGATCCAGAGTTTATGGAAATATGTGAGAGACATGCTGACCATAGTGTCGGGAAGTCCGAGGTAATTGATCAGGCAAACGCAATCCTGTTTTTGGCGAGCGATGAAGCCAGATACATAACAGGGCAGTTATTGGTTGTTGACAGAGGTATGTGCCTTTAATCAATGCCAATGGCCCCATAATAATTTGAAGACTTGATTTAAATATCTTTGGAGGATATGGAAGGCAGTCTTGATTATAAAGTAGGCTATTTTTACATCTTAAGGGCCTCCTTCTATATCCTTTAGTTAACAGAGTCTTTTTCAACCGTTATATCTTTTCCATGAATCACGTAAGAGACCAAAAACTGTTATAATTATATCTTCTTGCACTTTATGTAAATTCATAGCAGTCCAACATAAATTTAGTCCCTAGTGTGCCGTCAGGGAAAAAGATACGTGGCTACTCTGACATATAGATCCAATTGTAATTAATGGGCCTGAGTTGAATTGAATCGGGTTTCGGATGCAGGAATTCGTCTGTAAGCCTCAACCATCTATAGGCAGGGTTGACTTTTCTTATCTTTCCGTCCTCAGGTGGCCTGGAATGCAGAGTATGGTCGTAAACCGCCTCTGAAATACCCACATAATAGTCCATTGCCGGATAAAGGTAGGAGGTTTTAAATAGTTCCGCATCCATGCCTTCTCTCCCGGCAAGCGCCGTTATCTGTTTGTTTGTAAGGCGGATAAGGAAGTACTTGGAGACACCACGTTCGGAATATTTGACCATGGAACGGGATTCGGCGCTAGAGATAAAGATCGTGCTTATCATATCCAGTTTCTTAAGTAATTGAGCAGCGATCAAGGCTGCAGTCCTCCTCCCGCCGACACTGTAATGGCAACCATAATATTCAAAAAGTTTATTCTGAAGTATACGGGCCTCTTTATCCCCTTTTTCATATAGATTATTCTGTATATACCTGAGCCATTTGGCTAGATCCTCAGCCGCATCCGCGATCGGCCAATCGATCTTTACATGAAAGTGGGTAAGGGCATATCTATTTTTCTTTTTAATTGTCGGGTCCTGCTGTATAAGGAGGGCGTAATCTATATCAAGGAGTTCAGAGACAAGATCAAGAAAGCCAGGATGGTCAAAGTACCTGAGATTGCTGTGAAACTTTTTATAGATGGAGAAGTCGGCCAGGAGTCCGAGGTTTTCTTTTACAACTGAATTTTCAGGGAAGAATCGAATATAATTTTTTAATTCAGGATTTATGGACATTTCACAGAAGATAACAATGAAGGTCTTGAATAGTTTTGACTCCTTTTCCATCTTTTTTGGCCTTGGCCTAAGTTCACTCTTATCGACGAAACTATATTCAACATTATTTTTCAGATAATTATAAAAGGAATCTATAAGGGAAATCTTCATCAATCTCGATTCCAGCGCATCCCGAATTATCTCATAAAGAGAGCGCCGCACCTTCTCGTAGTAATTAAGGTGTTCCCTGTAAAGCCACATAGAAAGATACCATAATGTATATTGAAAGTTATTCTTTAAGAAATGTAGTTATTTATTGGTTTTAAAAAGATAATTCCATAGATTTTTTGCGAAAAAGCCAAAAGATAGCTTTTATATATTATGTTAAATTATATAAAATTTAATTAAATGTCAAGATAAAAGAGGGTATATGAATCTGAAAATCCCTCTTTTCTTTTTATTATTTTAGGTGTATAAGCACCGATTCTAAGGATTTTTTATGGAATTAAATAATACATATACAAGGTAATTAAATTCATTCGGATAGAGATTTATATAAATGACTCCAGAAATTGAACATATCAGAAATATAGGTATTAGTGCCCATATAGATTCAGGCAAAACCACCCTAAGCGAAAGAATATTGTATTACACCAAGAGGATATTCGCTGTACACGAGGTAAAAGGCAAGGACGGTGTGGGTGCCACGATGGATTCTATGGAGCTGGAAAGAGAAAGAGGCATAACAATCTCTTCCGCAGCCACCTATTGCGAGTGGAACAACCATACAATAAACATAATTGACACTCCTGGACACGTGGATTTTACTATAGAGGTCGAACGTTCGCTGAGGGTGCTGGATGGTTCAATACTGGTTTTATGTGCAGTGGGGGGTGTGCAGTCACAGACTATTACAGTCGATCGGCAGATGAACAGGTATAAGGTGCCAAGAATCGCCTTTGTTAATAAATTCGACCGGGCGGGGGCAAATCCCGGAAGAGTGGTGGAGCAGCTTTGCGCGAGACTTAATCATAACGCCGTGCTTATGCAGATACCGATCGGACTTGAAGGAGAGCTTGCGGGAGTGGTGGATCTTGTATCCATGAGAGCCATATATTTTGAGGGCCCGTACGGTGGAGATCTGAGGTCGGATGACATTCCTGATTATCTCCTCGATGATGCCAGGAAGGCAAGGGAAGTTATGCTGGATGCGGCCTCGATGTTTTCGGATAGATTAATGGAAGCAATCATTGAAGGGGACGTCAGCTCCGGTTTGATCCATGAAGCCATAAGGACGGGGACTATCTCACGAGAACTTACTCCCGTATTTTTAGGGGCGGCCTATAAAAATATCGGCGTCCAACCTCTCCTCGACGCGGTAACACTCTATCTTCCTTCCCCCATGGACGTTAAAAATATCGCTCTGGATCTGGAACAGGAAGAGAAGGAGGTGGTATTAGTTTCAGAACCATCCGCTCCTTTGGTAGCCTTGGCATTCAAGCTAGAGGTGACGCCATACGGCCAGCTTACCTACCTGAGGATATATCAGGGTTCTATCAAGAAGGGAGATGATCTCGTAAACACAAGGGACAGGAAAAGGGTAAAGGTAGGGAGGCTGGCCAGGATGCACGCAGATAAGATGGAAGAGATATCCATAGCAAGGGCGGGGGATATCGTTACACTTTTCGGTGTTGAGTGCTATTCAGGCGATACCTTCACGGACGGCAGATTGAGATATGCGATGACCTCCATCTTTGTACCTGAACCTGTTATCTCTCTGAGCGTATCGCCGAAAGATAATAAATCCGAGATAAAGATGGCCAAGGCAATCAACAGGTTTGTCCGTGAAGATCCCACATTCCGCAGTTACGTGGATCATGAATCAGGAGAGAACATCATCTCAGGCATGGGAGAATTACATCTCGAAATATATGTGGAAAGGATGAAACGGGAATTCGGGGCCGAGGTTGAGACTGGTATGCCTCAGGTTTCATACAGGGAGGCTATCTCAGCGAGGGCGGAGTTTGATTATATTCATAAGAAGCAGACGGGCGGGGCCGGGCAATATGGCAGGGTAGCAGGATTCATGGAGCCGTCTGAAGATGGCGTGTATGAATTTATCAATTCTATAAAAGGAGGAGTCATACCTACCGAATATATACCTGCTATTGACAAGGGGTTTAAATCATGTCTCAAGAAGGGGCGGTTAATAGGGTTTCCTGTTCTGGGTATGAAGATTACCATTAACGACGGTCAGTTTCATAGTGTGGACTCATCCGAACTTGCCTTTACGCAGGCCGCCATAGGGGCCTTTAATCAGGCATATTTTAAGGCCAAACCTATCATTCTTGAGCCTATTATGAAGGTGTCAGTGGAATCTCCGTCGGAGTATCAGGGAAACGTTATGGCTTCGATAAATCAGCGCAGGGGCATTATCATAAGTTCCGCGGAGGATGGGATGTTTACCAACGTTGAATCCGAAGTGCCTCTCGCGGAGATGTTCGGGTATGCAACCGCGCTCAGATCACTAACACAGGGCAAGGCAGAATTTACCATGGAGTTTTCAAAATACCAGAAGGTCCCCGAATCCATAGCGGAGGAATTGAAAAAGACACTTGTTGAAAGATCAAAGGGAGGGAAGAAATAATGCAAGACTTTATTGACATCAGCCCGTTAAAACTGCTTGAGATGTCCTCAAGAAAGGAATTAGGCAGAGGCAAACTCGGGGTCCTTATGGCGAGGGCAGGCGTTGGGAAGACGGCATGCCTGATACATATCGCCTTTGATAAGCTGTTTCGCGGGGAGAAGCTTGTCCATATCTCCTTGGAAGACGCACCTGAAAAGGTGACTTCATATTATAATGTTATCTTTTATGATCTTGTAAAGGCGCTCGATATGAAAAACGAGACCGAAAACAAAATGTTATTCGATAGGAATAGGATGATCCTTGCCTATATGAATAGAAGTTTTAAGATAAAAAGGCTCAAGGAGAACCTTAAAACCCTTGTCGACAAGATTGAATTTTTACCGGATTCTCTTATAGTTGATGGCCTTGATTTTGAAAATGCGGACAGGGATATATTTGAAGGTTTCAAGGAACTCGCCTCCGAGTTTAATGTGGAGATATGGTCCTCAGCCCTGTCCCACAGGCACATTACCGATGTGAATGAAAGGGGGATTCCATACCCATGCAGCAGAGTTGATGACCTTCTGAGTATCGTGATCCAACTTCAATCCACTCAATCGGGTGTCTTTCTTAAGCTTATAAAGGACCATGACAGCCCGGTGTTGCCTGATGCAAACGTAAGGCTTGATCCAAACACATTTCTGGTAGTTACCTAACTTCTGTCAGGGAACAATAGATCCCTGTGAAGGGGCAGCCGTCCAGTTTATGCGCGAACATAGGCGGAACGGGGAATAGATGGTTCATCCTGCCATTAAAGAAAATAGTCTTCATATAATTTTCAGCAGACGCATGCTTGT
>SMTZ1_10011892_pt1 | contig 10915 bp, 6 predicted proteins | sample DeeMarSWOR136_30_FD_25667 | JGI IMG/M metagenome (IMG submission 25667)
CGTCAGGCCGTAAAGGCATGTGCCGTAGTACATGACCTGGCCGGCGATTTCGCCTGATTCTATCTTGGAGACCAGCCCGTACTGGTCAGGCTGAACGGCAGCGCTGTCTGTGCCGATCACAATGCCCTGCTCATCCGCATCGTATCCTTCATCCCAGTCGCTGAAGCCCATGTAGATACCGCGTCCATACCCAGCGCAGCTTGCCATGTGAAAGGGCGCATCGCACTCTGAGCGTGTGACTACCTGACCTGCGCTGTCTTTACAGCTATCCTCGGCCTGGGCCATCTGCCGCGCCGTCAGGGATGCGAAGGCAATCAAGAAACTCCGGCCCGGCTGGTCTGCAACTACGCTTGGCCTATGATTGACATCTTCTTTTATAATTTTCAAGTGTGCTTTGAGCATAATCATAACCTCAGCAGTAACACCTTATTCGTATCGATGCGGTCATGGCCTGACCGTCCGGCACCGTTACCGGCGTGTCGAGAATGTCCCTGGAGAGAAGAAAGTATCTGTAGGTTGATGTGTCCCAGTAGAAGTACGTGGCGAATCCGATCTCATTTACGTCAATGTTCGCACCCGAGCCGTTCGAGAACGAGCGCGTTATGCCTGCGTAGGAATAGCTGGCTCCATCGTGCGTGGAAGGGACAATCGAGGTATCGCCGTAGCTCAGTTGTCCGCTTCCGGTGCCGTGAGCGATCTTGGCGCCAAGCGCGTAGTTATTGATGTCCTTGGGCAGAATCGTACCATCGTCCGTCCCGACAAGAATCCCCCAGCCTGTAGTGCCTGTGCCGGCATTTGCCCTGAAAGCGCAGCCATGGAGACCGCCGCTACCGACGCTGAACGCCGCAGTGGCAGCCCCACTGCCGGCCCTTGCTGTACCGCCCGTATCGACAAGCGACAGGGCCGCGCCGTCGGCATAGGGGGCGTGATGGCGCATGGCGTTGCAGTAGAGCAGCTTGATGAAGTTGGCTAAGAAGCTATGGCCCTGCTCGAACCGTTCATTGGTGACATTGCCGTTTTTGTCCCTGAGCGTGAAGACCAGGTCCAGTACGACGGCCCCTTCAAGCTCTATCTTCCTCTCCGGCTGAATGATCCCAGCCTCGACGTTCGTTTCAATGACTGCATCGTTCATAATCTCATTCCTTATACGACAGATACCGTTGCTGAATCAGTCAGTCCCAGAGAGTCCGATACGTCCGGGCGTAGGGGATTGAAACTCACATCAACGGCCAGGTCCCCCGACAGGTCCACTGCGGCCGTCTTATCAGGACTTATCTTCGCAGCGCTCGCTGTCGCATCCAGGTCCGTTCGGTCGTAGTCCTCGAACCAGCCTGATTGCGGCCCGAGATTCGAGCCGTAGTCAATGCTGATTGCCCCGCTCTGGGCGACCTCATGGTTCATCGTGACCTTGGCGGCCTCGACGCTGCTCTCAGCGACCAGATAATAGACGATAGATGGTGATCCCTCGGCACCCGGAGATTCCCAAACCCAGTCCCAGAAGGGTCTTGCTCCAGCGCCTGCGGTCACGAGCACCTGGCCGTAAGAACCTGGAATCAGACGCTGCAGGAATTTGTCGCCCTCGTCATTTTCCCAGATATAGATTATTGAACCTACCGGCGAGGCCAGGATGTATGCCAGCAGCGCATCGACGTAAGCCTTTATCGCTCGCTCGGAGACCGTCGAGACGGCGGAGGCGTCGGCCAAATCCTCATCGTCGCTGAATCCATCTCCCGTACCCGTATAAACGCGGGTTCCATCAGCGAGGATATAATGCGTATGGTCATCGTCCTCAAGTCCCAGAAGATTGCCGTGGTCGATCTCACCTATATTGATTGTGATATTCTCGATATGCTCGTCGATGTAGGTCTTCAAAGCGCGCATCAGTTGAGCCTTGAGGTCGTCGAGCGTTCGGGTCAGTTTGCGGGCGTAGCGCTGCGTGCTCGGCTCGCCGATCTGCGTCGTCCTGGGATAATTGAGTTTTTTGCCTATCTCAGACATATAATCTCGTCCCTGCCTTCTGCCAGTACATGACCGCCCGCTGGTAGGCGAAGGTCTGGTCGGTTTCGGCATTCCTGAATCGCCAGCGGATTTGCTGGCAGTTGATTCGGAACTTCACAATTTGCGGATATTCGAGGGTTGTGCTTGTGCCGAGTGTCGTCAGCAGGGTCCAGCTCGTACCCTTATCGGTGGAATAGTAAACCTCCAGGCTCGCGCCCGTGTAATAGACATCGAGTCTGACGACCCGCATCCGAGCGTCTGGCCCAGCTAAGAAGGAATCCTTTGTATCGAACCATGCGTCTATGGCCGTGCCGTTGTCGTTGGCCTCAACTGCATTGTACTCATAGGTGTAGCCATCCTTATCGCCGAACAGCAGCGTAGGCGTCCGGCTCAGCAGCCGTCTGTCCCCTATCCGCCAGGTCATATCCCTGATCTTCATCGTCAAATCGCCGATGCGCAGGGCATCCTCGGTGTAATAGTAGCCGCAGGCAGTGAAGTAGTCCGCGAAGGCGTGTCGCGTCCAGGCCGCCAGCTCACGGTTGAGGACCCACGCGATGTCGGGATAATCAGATGTGGTCGAAACAACATGCAGCCAGTATTCCTTCTCATCGTCAAGTTCCGCGCCGAACGCCCTGCCGACCTCTTCGGTCTTGAGGATTCGGAAGAGTTCCTTGCGGACGTTCTTGCCGATACCCTCTGCCTCAATCCCATCGCAGTAATAGAAATCGTCCCATCCTAAAAAGACAATTTCCTCGCCGAGACAGATGGCCGTTCGTCCTGCGGCGCAGCCGATCTCCGGCACCTTGTTATCGAAACGGAACAGCTCATCGTCATCGCTGGCATAGCCCAACCAGAGACTTTTATCCTTGAGCACGACCAGATAGTCACCTTTGTAGCGCAGGGCCTCTTTGATCCAGTCGCTGCCGGGCAGGTCCCTGTAGCTCGCATTGCCTGTCAGCCAGTTCGTCGGGTCGGCCGTGTCGGGCCAGCGGGCGCGCTGGTGCATGGGACTGCCGCCCTCAACTGTGTCCAGAGCGAATAGATAGTCTTTGAATTGCCTCAGAACGCCTGCCTTGGGCCCATCGGTGGTTACGTCGCTCACGGCGTTGCCATCGTATTTCTTGATATCATCAACGCCGTTGGAGCAGCACCACCACAGGTCCGTTTGGTCAATCTTGCGAATGTGATCGAAGCTGAAGAACTGACTGTCGCTTCCGGTGAAGCAGTCGTAGACCTTGAAGTCGTCCACGATCAGATCGCAGGCACCGAAGTCGCTGCTTGCACTCAATCCGATGGCACCAACATCGGTCAGGTCTGTCGTCAAGCCGAGAACCCGAAGATCGAGTAAAACCTGCGTCCAGGTACCAGCGCTTAGGGCAGGCAAATCGAGCGTTCGCAGGGGAGCATCTCGCAGCGCGATGTCTCTGACGGCTAAGAGGTCTGCATAAGCAACGCTCAACGTCGTAGCCGGACTGATGCTCATAGTCACCGAATCCGTCAGCGCCACATCATCCCGGACGATCCCTCCTAACGCATCAATGTCGGCGATCAGGGCGTCGTTGAGCGCCAGAGACTCGGACTTCGACACTCTCAGGATAGCACTCTTACCTGTGGCGTTCAGGACAAGCTGCAGGTCACCTGCGCTTAGGTCGATACTGGATTTGATCCAGAAGCGGATATGGTCGTAGTCGCTTATATCCCCGAAGGTGTTCTCATGGATGGCGAGCTGGCCCGTGGTAAAACTGTCGCTTGGACTTATCTTTACCGCAGCGCTGCCGGCTTTAATATCGCTCGTCTCCCGGCTCACCGTAACATTAGCCGCGGCAATCCATGCTACGGGGTCATCCTCACAATCGTCAAGGGTGCCGCTCTCGGTTAGAAGGTCCCATTGGGTTGTGCTCGAATTCCACCGATAGAGGTCCTTCGTGGTCATGGCCAGTAGATATGTCGCGCCGGACATCTTCCTATACTGATCGAAGCCCATAATGGGGCCGGAAAGAGGAAGATTTGTTCCGAATAGTCTATAGCCGTGGCGCTTCTGAATGAGGCCATCCTGGATCGAGACGTTCTGACAGGCGGTCATTTCGAGCGGCGAGACTTCGTCTCCGGCCTTCGAGTAGTTCAGGCCGGCGACAGGGGCAGGAATCAACTCTGTGAAGGTCTGTATCATTTTAGCGTCCTATGGCGACCCAGTAGTAACCAGCGACAGCCTCATTGTTTTGCAGGACAAATCCTGATGTTCCCTCGTTTTTAACGGCAGTTTCTGTTGCTACAAGAGTACTATGCTTCGTTACTATGGACACGGATACGAATTCTGTCGGAAATGCCGCCGCAAATGTTATCGTTGTATCTTGGCCAGACCTGGCCGTATAACCCATTTTCATAATCAAACCGCCTGGGAATGTATAGCTTTGTTCACCGCTATACGTTCCAACATGGTATCCATCGACCTTATCGGCGTTGAGATTATCAACCTTGGTATCCGATGCGACGGTCAGAGGCGGCGTGCCGCTGACGACGTTGGATTCGAGCGTCTTGGCCTCCAGGTTGTAGCTGCCGATGTCCTGGTCTTGGGAGACTTTGAGGTGCGCAAAGGTCTTGGTGTCGGCAATCGTCTGGTCGCCGGCAATCAGCACAGGCTCCTGCACCTTCGTCCAGGCCGAACCGCTCCAGTAGTAGAGCTGATTAGCCTCGTCCGTCGCCACAGCAAGGCAGCCCGATGTCGTTGTGGCCGGTACCGGGAAACTCGCCTTAGCGCCGATAAAGGCAATCGTACATTCGCCCGGCGTATGTTCCCAGACATCCGTCTCTCCGGTCTCATCGAGGTATGCCTGGTGCTGAACGGCCGCTCTTTCCCGGACATCCTGACGTATCTGCCTTTGATAGTCGTCTAATTCATAGCCGATGTTGTTATCGTTGGGATATGCTTCCTGCCATGCCCTCGTTAGTGCCATTTCCTTACGCTCCTATCTTAGCACCTGCGGTAGGCTGCATTCCTCTCTCGATGCCGCCGAGTTCGGTGCCCTGGTCGTTCGTTATCATTTCCAACAGGCGCTTATTGGCCTGCTTATCGAAGTACTCCCAGGCCGGGTCTTTGGCCCACTCAAAGCCCAGCGCCGCTGCCTTGGATTCAATCAGGTCCGGGAATTTCACCGTGAGGACATTGCTGTCCTCATCTGCCGTCAATGTAGGCAGATAGCCGTAGTATTCCATATTGATTGTCCAGGCCGTATCGCTATTCTGGGAATGGTCCGGCAGGCAGAACAGCCACAGCTTGAACTGCTCGATGCAGAAGTGCGAAGGCGTTCCTTTTCCCGTCAGCAGGGCGAAAAGCGGATCGTCCTCAATGTCCCTCTTGTGGAATTTCCTCAGAGGTACGCGATAGTTGCTCGCATCTATCAGCTCAATGTTCTTATCCTTGCGCCATTCCCAGATATCGGCAGTCGAGCCATCGGGCAGGTCGTACTTGCGCTGCTCGTCAATTGTGCCGGCCTGGACCTCGTTGGTAAGAAACGAGAAATCGTGAGAGACAGTCAGCGGCAGAATGCCGGTTGCCTGCGGAAGGACCACCTGCCCTTCACATGCCCAGCGAACAGCGCGGTTGATCCATCGCTTGGTAAGGTCCGCCGTCCAGTTGGTGAAGTGGCTCGTCTCAAGGTCATCATTGACTGCGGCTTGAATCTCTGAAAACTGCATAATCGGATGACTCCAAAAAAATAAGCCTCACACAGCTCCGAAAGCTGGATGGGGCTATCTTCCAAGTTCTCCCACTGTACGACCGCGGGTTTTTATATATACCTATACTTTCGTCCAAACTACGCTGCTTGCTTCACTGGGTCTGCTCCATGTACAACTGCTCGCATCAGCTGGTCGGCTCCAACTGGCGCTGCTCTCATCGGTTGGCTGCTGCCAGTTCGGCACTCGCACGCAGCTCAGCGCATCGCCGAAGCCGAGGATATCCGCTACTGCAATGGCGAACGCCTCTTTCGTTAGGTTGACGGACTCGGCTAATTGGATCGGGTCTGCTATATTGATCTCCCAGATGCCTTCGGTCGTGCGGCTCAGGCTAACCGATTCGGCGATGGCAAGTGCATCAGCCGCGTCGATTTTCAGTTGAATCAGCGTTGCGAGAATAGCATCCGTCAAGCCCACAGCATCACCTGAAATTACCTTGAGAATCGCCAATCGCAGGGTGCTGCTATCCGAAAGTCCAAGCGCGTCCGCCACGGCCAAAATCAATGGATGCACCAGCAGGCTTAGGGCATCGGTCAGACCAATGCTCTCGGCGGCAGAGATGCGAAGTTGCAGCAGGCGAACGGTTGCAGCTTCTGTAAGCCCCGCCGTGTCGGCAGCGCTGATACTGAATATTAGCCAGTGGACGGTCTGTGCATCGGTCAGACCAAGCGTGTCACTAACATCTATTTTGACCTGCAGTAACCGGACGGTCACAGCGTCTGCGACGCCGACTGCTTCGGCGCTCGAAATCTTCAACTGCAGCAATCGAGCTGCCTGGCCCTCTTCGACGGTGAGGCTATCGGCAACATTGAGTTCAAGCAGTCCCAGTGCCGGAATCACGAGTGATGCTGAATCACCGACTGTTAGTGAATCCGGAATGTTCACATTCAAGATTGTCAATCGGGATGTGGCGGCGTCGGCCAGTCCGACAGAATCCGATACATCAGCCTTGAGAGTTGGCAGACGCACGGTCAGACTCTCGCCAAGCCCAAGAGAATCGGCGGAAGTTATGTTTAGTAGGTTGAGTTGCGTTACGACGGCATCCGTCAGAGCGATGGCATCGCCGTTCGAGATTTTCAACTGAGCCAGCCGGGCTGTCCTGTCGTCTGTGAGCGTTAGAGTATCGGCTACGCTTATCTTCAAGGGCGTCAGGTTCTGGATAGTGCTATCTGTCAGTCCTACGGGGTCGGACGGATTTAGTTTGAGCAGAGTCAAACGCGCGGCAGCCGCATCGCTTAGTTCAGTTGAGTCCGCTGCCGTTGCTTTGAGCAGGTCCAGTTGCATCGTAGCTGCGTCTGTGACAGAGAGATTCTCTGTCTGAGTTATGAATCGAACCCGGCAGCGAACTGTTCTTGCATCGGTGGTTGTCACCGTATCGCTGACGTTCACGTCAAGAACGGCTTCGGCGGACACAGAGGCGGCAGCATCGTCTGTCAGCATCAGGCTATCTGCGACATTTATTTTTAGCGGCGATATGCGGATGGTTGTCTGGTCAGCTAACCCAAGTGTATCCGCTGCAAGGCATTTGAGCTGCAATAACCGCACTATTTGCGATTCTGTTAGGGTCAGCGAATCGCCCGTGCTCAGTTTAAGCTGGAGTAATCGAACCGTTTGGGCCTCGGCGACAGCGAGCGTATCAGCCGCATTGATATTGCGGAGTTTAAGTCGAACCGTTACGTCATCGGAAAGTCCCAGCGAATCTGCTGCGCCTACTTTCTGCTGCACGACCCTCACCGTCACCGCATCTGTTAGACCAAGAGCATCGGACAGCCCCTGCGTCAGCCCGAATGCCGTCAGGACGGGATAACCATCGTTGACTATTGGTTTGATGTCCCAATAGTCCTGATTGCCCGTGTCGTCATAGGGATTGCCGACGAAGTCCCAGGGACTATCCAGTCCTTCGGTGTCGGTGTCAGTGAACGTCGCAACGTCGTTCATCTGGGCCGTCGTCTTGCCAGTCCCAGCAGCACTTGAGGCTTGGCCAGAAGTTTGTGTGTCCCAGAAACAATCGAGAATACCAGATGGGCTGTTGTCTACACTGCCCACTAAGCCACCCGCACTTCCACCACCTGTGTCGTCAACACCGCCAACTGAATAGCATCGCTTGACGTCAGGCGTTGTACTGGAATCCCTGCCTATTAGGCCGCCAACAGATTCATACGCAGAGGCATCGCCAGTCGCGTAACAATCTTCCAGCGAATGGCTGCTATTCCTTGCGCCGATCAGACCGCCGATGTTTGGCGGATCAGACCCGGAGCCTGTTACATCGCCCGTGGCAAAACAACGCTTAATTGACCCTGTATCCACGCCGCAAAGGCCACCGGCGTATCCGTTCGCAGTTACATTTCCGCTCGCAAAGCAATCCTCTATGTTCAGTTCACTGTATCCGACAAGTCCTCCTGCATTTTGGTCATTGCAGACTACATTCGCCGAGGACGAACAATTCTGCATCTTCTCTGAGGTGTACCCAAAACCAAAATCGCCGCACAGACCGCCGACAAGGTGCTGGCCATGAACTACGCCGCTTGAGTGGCAGTTGATGATATTTCCTATCGAGAATCCAATGAGAGAGCCTGTATACCAGTCGCCCGTAATGTCAACGCTTTCGAGGCTGACATCCTTGATGTCGCAAGTGACATTCCCGAATAGTCCGCATTCGTCACGTGTTGGCCTGTCAATGTAAAGACCTATTATTTTATAGCCGCCACCACTAAAGCCGCCTGTGAATTCGGCTGAATACTCGCCAATCGGTCTAAAGCCCGTCGTGCCAGGCCATTCGTCCGAGTCCCAGTTGCCCGAGTTCGGATTCGCAGGGGAGGCATCAATGTCATTAGCGAGCTTGTAAAGACCTGCCAGGTCGTCCTCCATAGCCTGCAAGCCATAAATGTCGGAGCCATAAATGTCGGTGATGAATACGGTCGCCTTGAGAGCGCGGGATTCGCTCAGACCTACCGTATCGGCTACGTTGATCTCAAGCTCACCCGCAACCGGAATATCCATTGTCGCAGCGTCCGTAAGACCTACGGTATCGGCCACGTTAATCTTGAGCCTCGTGAGCCGAACTGTTGCGGTCTCAGCAAGACCGAGCGAATCTGCCGGATTCGTTTTCAGTTGCAGCAGTCTGACCGTCGCAAGGTCGCTTAGCGCAGGCACGTCAGCAGGGGAGAGCTTCAAGAGGTTAAGCCTGAGCACCTGGCCATCTATCGTCGTGAGCGTGTCGGCTGTACTGATTCTGAGAATGGTCAGCCGCAGCGTTAGGGCATCTTGAAGCCCAACAGTCTCGGCGGCGGATACCTTGAGCTGCATGAGTCTGGCAATCGTGTTGTCGGTCAGACCCAGCGTATCGGCAGCAGAGACCTTCAGCGGCGTGACGCTCTGAGCCGCAGAATCGCTAAGACCTACGCTGTCGGAGATGTTTACCTTCAAAGGCGTAACGCTAACGCTCGCCGAATCGGCCACGTCGGGATTAGACTCGCCGACATTCACGGACAGAATCATGTCGCGCCGTTCTACTGTGGCGGCATCCGTAACGCCGACAGGATCACTGGCCGAAGGCTTGAGCTGCAATAGCCGCATCGTCGCCGCATCGGTCACGGCTGGATTCGAGTCGGCAACATTGACGCTGAGAGCACCCGCAGCCGCCGGCTCATAGGCGACCATCGCGAAGGCTTCGTACCACCACATGTCCTTGTTGGCGTCCTGACACATCATGCCCATCTGCTGATCGTTGAACTCGCTCTGCGACCAGGCGGAGGCATCATCGTCCCATGAGGTAGTTCGATACTGTGCTATCCAGGTAGGGTCCTTGGGGTCGTCAAGCGCGACCATAGACGAGCGGCCGGAAGTGTCCCTGCCATACATGTTGTATTCGCCCGCCGAGCCGCCGCCAGCCGTCGCATAATAGAACATGAAGTTGACGGCCATGATGGTGTCACTGCCGCCGATGTCGGCCAAGTTGCCGGAGCCGCAGTCGTCCAAAGCGACGCTCCAGTAGTCCGCCGTATTATTGGCTTCTTCCCAGCCACCCTGGTCAGTGTCGGGCGGGTCCTCGGCGAGGTTGGCTGGGTTGGGCTGGCTCATAACTGTATCTGTCCCGCCAGTCCTGTTCTGCCATTGGTCGTTGCCGAAGTCCTGGTCGCTTCCGTTGGCCGTGGGCCTGGCCGCCAGGATGTGGATGTCGCCGGGGTCGTCTGAATCGCCGTCCTGGTTCGTTGCAATAAAATCATCAAAATAGAGATGGGCCGTTACAGATTCCAGAATCCCCAAATTGAGAGCACCGAAGGCAAGAACGCTACTATAACTAGAGCCATCTTGAATGCCGTTGACATATAATTTTGAATCGCCTCCGGTATATGACTGATAGCTGACCCTGTAAGTTTCATCAAGCGTCAATTGCGCTGTTCCGGTAATCCGAAGGGTAGCGGGACTCCAAACCTCCAGTTTCCTGTCAGTCGTCAGCACAAGACGCACATCGCCCGAACCCCCTAAAATAGGCACGTCGCTGCTGGGGGCGGTCTTGACGGTCAGATAAAAAGAAAATCCATAATAAGTAATGGCCGAACGCGAAACATAGGCAGTTGTCGCACCGCCAGTAGTGTCGCATTCCATCCCGTAGTTGCCTGAATTGGCGGCACCAGCTATAAATGAGGGCGTACCCTGGACGGAATCCCAGGCGTCTGCCCCGGAGCTTTCAAATCCATCATGGAAAAGTGGTATCATTTACGACCACCATTCTCCAGTAATCGGGCCGATTTCTTTGTTCTGGCATTTGATAGTGAACGTCAGCGGACTATCGTTGAAGATATGCACAGCAATCCACATGGTCACTTCGATTACATTATTGCCATCTACCCACCGCCACGGTGGAAGATTGTCCGGGTCCGTGTGAACGGGATGGTCAGGGTCGTACTCCGCCAGGGGATAGCTGTGAGCGAACGGTTCTTGCATCTGCAACCATTCGTTGAACTTTTCCTCTTTCTTCTTGAGATTGCCGGAGACGCCCGCCAGGCGGCCCTGCATGTTCAGTCGCGACTCGACGAACTGAACGCCGTTGCTCATCGTAACTGCAATCCCATCCTCAAGGTTTATAAAGACCCGAAAACCGGGGCCATTCTTGCGACGGGCAGCGGCACGAGCGACCTGCACTGGTGCAAGCGCGTAATCGAGGAAAAGGTGCTTCAGC
>SMTZ1_10020408_pt1 | contig 10915 bp, 9 predicted proteins | sample DeeMarSWOR136_30_FD_25667 | JGI IMG/M metagenome (IMG submission 25667)
CTTGTCAAGGGCCAATAGTACCACGTGACATTTAGTCTAACCTTTTACAAAATAGACGTTTATGCCCTTGGGCTCCTCGCTCGCCATTTTACCCACTTTCTGCTATAATCTCTGTCTCAAATTGACTTTCTATATACTTTGGAGGAGCATAAAACAGACATTATGAGCAAGAACCTCGACATCATCAACTTTGCTGTATCACTGATCATCAAAGCAGCCTTAATTGCTGCCCGATTCTCGGGAAGGTCTCGGAAACGCAGTTTGAGACGTCTTGCCACCATGGACATCAATGAAAAAGACAAGGAAATCCTTTTTCTCAGATATATCGTTGACCAGCTAAGAATGCAGGTATCAATCCTTTAAAAAGGGATCAAGAAGAAACAGAATAACCCTCGATACACCCTTCGCGAAAAGCTTTTCATCCTCTGGCAAATGGAAACATTCCAGATACCAAGGCGCAGGGTATCTGAGTATTTTGGCATCGCCAGATCTACTCTCTACCGGTGGCTGCACAAGATCGAAGATCAGCAGCAGTCCTACAGTCCTGCGAATAAAACACCCATAGAAATGGCATCTCTGATCTGGGAAATCACGAAATCAAACATTGATTGGGGACGTGTTCGGATTGCCAATCAACTGGCATTGCTGAACATCTTCATTTCAGCCTCTAGCCTGATGGATTCCCTGTTGCGTCTACGAAAACGGAGGAGAAAATAGAGGCCAGGTCAATTCCCGCCTGGTATCCTAATCATGTTTGGTCTATCGACACAACAGAGATATTGTATTAGGGAATATGGCCCATACACGTTTGTGTTGTGATTGACCATTTCTCCCGTAAAGTCATGTCTTTGACTCCACTTGAAGGACCCAATGCCGGATGGATCAATAATGCTTTGGAAAATGGCCGCGTCTTGGAGCAGTAGGCAAACATGGATCAATTTCTGTCACAGAGAGAGTAATCAAAACATTGAAATACGAATGGCTCAGGCGAGTCCCGATCATTAAAGTTTACTACGACAAAAAACCAGAGAAACCAAAACGGGATTCAAAAAAGGTTCCGTGTAATATCGAATATCGTTTATTCCGGGAAACTAAGGTCACAGGTTATCGCCTGAAAAAAAGTTGCATAGTCTGCAATCTCTTTTTTTCCAGTTTTCTTATTGGCTTAACTGAAGTAAAGTCCGTCAACACCTCAAAATTGAAGGCAACATTCTTGCATTTTGATGGGGTTTGGCATCTCCCGGTGCTTTTGTTCAATAAGATCTGCTGGCGTATTGACTTTTCAAAGTGCAATCACTGAAAATATAACACTTTTTCAGCGGTCCGATGAACGCTTGACAAGCGCAATGTCACCCTAAAATTGCGTTGTTTTCCATCTCCTGAAAGAGGTGACTTTTCGAAGAATTCTGGTATTTTAAAGCGAAAGAAAATGGAGTTATTTTGGAGGTGTTATGTCACTGTTCTACAGTTCCCTTTTCTCGACAAAATTGTTTAGCTTCTTAGGCGTCTTTTGCGAGACAACTCGCTGGAGCGGCCAGAAAATTAGTGCAATCTCAATGAGATTTTGTTATTATGGTACTTCAGGTGTACAGGAGAGATTCTGTGAAGTGGAAAGTCTTGGTTTATAATTCGTGTTCTTTTTGTAGGAGGAGCTAAAAATGTCTCACAAATCAGCAAAACATATCACCTTGGGCGTTCTGATAGCATCGCTAATGCTGGCATCACCAGTCCATGCAGTGGAAAACTTCAAGATCTCCAGCTACGGAGGTGGCCATCAGATATGGTTCGAGGCCGAGGAGTTCGAAGAGCGCAATCCTGAGGGCGATCAGTATTACCTGGTGGTTGACCAGGCCGGTGCGTTCGGACAGGTGGTCACCCGAGCGGGCGGTGCCGGCGGTATGATTCGCTGGACGTTCGATATCAGCACGGCCGGGGGCACGGGCGGCACATGGTATTTCTGGGGACGAGTAATAAATCCGTCCAACAATTCGGATTTCATGCTCGTGGAGGGACACCCAGATGACGATATTCCCAACGGTCCACCATTTCCAGGAACCAGTTCAGCGACGGAGTTCGATAATTCTCAACGCGTCTTTGAAGAAAACATGGGGCCTCCCTGGGTATGGGGAAGGTCCGGTCACGAGGAGGCGCATACCAAAGAGCTTCAAGACGGCGAGAACTCGATGTACATATTCCACAGGCAGGGTAACAATAGCGTGTTCTGGGATGTTTTCGTGTGGACCGATGACGCTGGCTATGTGCCCACTGATGACGACTATCTAAACGCAACGGTAGTCCTTCCGGGTAACGCTTACGCTCCAATTCCTACCAACGGGGCGACCGATGCGCCGCGAGATATGGTTCTTAACTGGACGGCGGGAGATGTTGCTTCGCCAATCAACGGGCACAAACTCTACTTCAGCGAGAACGTTGACGACGTCACCACCGGAGTCGGCGCAATCACCCTTACGCCCAGCAGCTATATAGTGCCCCAGCGACTCGAGTTCGCCAAGACCTACTACTGGCGCGTTGATGAGATTACGCCGGACGGCATGGTACTCGACGGAAGTGTCTGGAGCTTTACGACCGAATTGTTTGCATATCCTGTTTTGAATGTCACCGCGACGGCATCGAGCAGCGCGGTGGACAAGGGACCCGAAAACACCGTAAATGGCTCGGGTCTCGATAGCACCGGCCTACTCCATGGAAACCAGAGCACGGGCAGCATGTGGCTGAGCGATACTGCTGGGCCTCAGCCGACGTGGATTCTGTTCGAGTTCGACAACGTCTACAAGCTCTATAAGATGTGGGTGTGGAATTCCAACGAGAGTCTGGAGCCGGTGATCGGGCTGGGATTCAAAGACGTTGTGATCGAATACTCGAGCGACGGCGTTGATTTCGTGACATTAGGGACTACTCATGAGTTCGCCCGGGGAACCGGTTCGGCCAGTTATGCTCACAACACGACCATCGACATGGGCGGCGTGGGAGCAAAGTTCGTTCGGCTCACCGCCAACAGCAACTGGGAAGATATATTGCTCCAATTTGGCCTCAGCGAGGTTCGTTTCCTGTCGATCCCTGTCCAGGCCAGCGAACCCGATCCGGCTTCAGGCACATTTGACGTGGCTTTGGATCTGGACCTGGCCTGGAGAAGGGGCAGAGAGGCGGCCAAGCACAATGTGTACTTCAGCGACGACTTCCAGGCCGTAGTGGACGGCACCGCGCCGGTGACTACCGTGGCGGATGCGAGCGACGGTCCGCTGTCTCTCGATCTCGGAAAGACTTACTTCTGGCGGGTCGATGAGGTAAATGACACCGAGACACCTTCGACGTGGCCGGGCGAAGTGTGGAACTTCACTACGATCAAGTCTCTGGTCATCGATGATTTCGAGAGCTACAATGACCTTGACCCGACTGACCCGGCGAGTCACAGGATATTTAATGTCTGGTTAGATGGATTCGGCGACCCAACAAATGGATCTCAAGTTGGTAACCTCGATGCTCCTTTTGCCGAGCAAACTATCGTTCTCAGTGGTAATCAATCAATGCCGTTTTTCTACGACAACAGCGTCGGAAACTCTGAGGCGACTTTGACGTTGAGTTCTCAACAGGACTGGACTTTAAAAGGAGTCAGAGAATTGTCACTATGGTTCAGAGGCGAACCGAACAATGCTGCTGAGAATTTGTACGTTGCTCTCAATGGCAACGCAGTGGTCAATCATGATAATCCTGATGCAGCAATAGCAAATACTTGGACGGCATGGAATATTGAACTGACGCGCTTTGCCGACCAGGGCGCTAATCTGACGGGTGTGGAAAGCATTTCCATTGGCGTGGGTGACAAAACTAACCCGCAATCTGGCGGCTCGGGCATAATGTACTTTGACAACATCGGGCTGTATCCCGAGCGTCCTACACCGGTACCGAAGCAGACAAACAGCGTGTTCGAGGCCGAAGAAGCTGATTTAATAGGGTCAGGTTGGCGGACCTATCGCGATGTGGCCTCGTCGGGCGGCACGCACATCGGCTCCAATGTAGGTGATGGCTCAAACACTAACGCCGCGCCCGGGACCGATTGGGTGCTCCGCTATGACTTTACCGCCGAGGCGGGAGTCTACAAAATCGTTACCCGGGTCATAGCCCCAACTGTCGATGACGACTCCTTCTGGGTCCGGATATTGGACGCTGAAAGCCAGACTCATGAACACCCCGGCCAACCCGGCACCGGCTGGGTAAGGTTCAACGACATAGCGCCAGGGAGTCAATGGGTCTGGGACGAGGTCCACAGCAGCGACCATAATAGCGAGGTTGTGAACTGGACCCTGGCCGCCGGCAATTATACTCTGGAAATCGCAAAGCGTGAGGACGGTGCGTTGATTGATGCCATCCTGATCACTAACAGCCTGGCTCTAGAACCATCGACATTGCCGTAGACAATTTCTCAGATATCATTTGCATTAGTGCCCAGACGGTTCTGAAACCCTGTCGGAAATGATGTTCAAAAAAATTGATGAGTACGGATTCTTTTCATCCGTATACTTAATCCGATAGAAGTAAAAAATTTCTGAAAAATATTTGAATTTTTACAAAAAATTGACATATTTTAGGACTCGATAGAGGCAAAATTAATATTTGTGGTGTCAAAATGGTATCAAGATGTCTCCTGAAAATCAAGGTTTTTTTCAGCTTCTGAAAGAAGTGATTTTGTATGTGTTATGTAACTCTTCTACAGCTACAGTTTGAGGCAGTTTTGCTCGCCACCCTTTAGCTTTTTCTGGTCTACCCCAGGCTTCATAGAATTCAATTAGATTATACCACGACTCTAGTGTGTGTGGGTGGAAGTCACCTAGTTTTAGAGGTTGATTTTCAATAGCTTCGAACTCAAGTAGTTGCATCATCCGCGCTCGAAGTTTCAAATCGTCATCTTATGGCCTATATTAGCCCCTTGCAAAAACGAATAAGAGGCATGGGGCGGTCACTGATGATGATACATCTAACCGGCCCTAATTAGATACCAATATTAATCCTCTTCAATGGATAATATGATGTTATCAATCAGCAGTGTTCCTCTACCGCCTGTTTGAGGCGAAGCCTGTTGCCCGATTCCAATGATCAACCCAGAAATCTGGCTTAAATCCACATTAACTAAGTCGTTCAATTTGACAGTTTTCTTTTGCCAGTAGAACTTGAGTAAATCAGACGCCGGAGCAACAACCGCCATGGCCTCCCTGCCGGTGGTGTCTTTTAAGGCCAGATACAACGAGTCTATGGCTTCCACGGTATTGGTCTGATTGCCTTGTATCCAGAGCGTCAGTGCCGTTGACCCTTCGCGTGTCAGGTCCTGGACCGGACTGAAAGAACGGGATATTTCCGACAGGAGAAGGTTCGCTTTGTTGCCGTTCAGGTCAACAAAAGTGCCGGTGTTATCGTAGCCCAGAGGTAAAGCCTGACCACCATCTATAACTACGCTTCGACTCATAATCGGCTCTAATTCATTGCCGAGCGTGGAGCCGGTACCGTTACCGCCCAAGCCGTCCGACCAGACATCCCAGATCCACTGGCCCCTATCTCCGCCGTAGGCTTTGTAGGAATCAAAATTCTCGATGACCATTGGATCACTCTCTTGTAAAGGTCTTGTGCCGGAACTTATTAAATTAGCCAATTCATTGACTGTCAAAGCCCTGTTATAAAATCGTAGATCATCCAAAGCTCCTACATAGCGCCGTGCCGAACCGAGCGTGTCGGAACCCAGGGTCAGTTCACCGCTGAACGTTACTGGCTCGTGCATTCGTATCAACTCCCTTACGGTGTCCACACTATCGAGATAGAACTTGGCCATATCGGGAGTGACGACCATTGCTATAAAGGCCCATTCATCAACGGGAGCAATCAGGCCGGACTCGTATTGCCAGCTTTCAGCGACATCGAGCCAATGATAACCAAGCTGATTATTGGGCATGAGATTGATGCCGGTCGTTAAGGTACCGTCACGCATGAAGATGATGCCTGTTCGTCCATGTACACGAGCCGTTTTAATCCAACCCGTCATAGTTAGCTCGTCAATCGTCACATTCAACGGCGGAATAGTAATAAGATCATCCTCAGTCATAACCAGCGCAGTGTCGGCAACGCCATTCACCCATTCGACTTCGCCCTGGATCGTGCCATGGTTACCGTAGCCGGACATGTCCAGAATCGAAGCTGTACCGACTTGATCCATATTCCACCAGCCCAATAGAGAGTCGTCTTCCACATTAATCTCCCCAATCGTAGTAAAACTCCACACGGGCCCTTTTATCGTCCCATCGAGAGTGAATTCATCCACTCTCCAGTAATAAGTTGTATCCAACTCAAGAGCTTGTGGCGTGTATGACATCGCCACCTGAGTCAAGCCCTCTGTGCTTTCAGCAACAACATCTGCATTTGTTCCGAAATAAACCGTATGAGCCAAAGCACCAAGCCCAGGTGACCATGCCAATGTCTGATCCGTTAAGACAAAAGTGGCCCCGTTAGATGGGATCGGAGCGCTAGCCGTTACCGGCGGTACGCTGAAGCTCCACACTAATCCAGGAGTAACAATACCATCCTCGGATATCTCATTAACCCGCCAGTAGTATTTGCTGCCGGGGGTTAGTCCTTCTGGTAGAGGTTGGCCGATCACTCCAATTAGTACGCTGGATTGGTTCGTCGTTGCAACAAGGGTGGATTCTTCGGCATTTACCACGTCTTCTTCATTGGTGTCCAGATAAACCCTATGGGAGACCGCTTCGTCGCCGGTTGTCCAGCCTAAGTTGATCAGCCGGTTTGTGACCATCGAACCGGAGGCCGGATTGGGATCCATCGCCTGCCGGTTCAGCAGATACTCCGTATGGAGATACTCGGTCAGAGTCGCGACCTCCGCAGCGGAAAGTACTCGGTTATAAATGATAAAAACTGCCAAATCGGCAGTGACATAGTCGTTCGCGTAGAAGGTACCGCCTGGACTGTGTCCATTGCCAACAGCGACGACATTGCCGGTTTTTGTAAAGGTAACCGTGTTATTGGGATTGTTCTGCGTTAGGGTCTGTCGAATACCATCAAGATAGTAGATTAAATCCGACTGGAGAGTACCTTGACTAGCCTGCCATACCCCCACATGGAAACCGGTCGTCATAGGATTAGGATTGCCAGCCAAAGACCAACCGTTGTTCAGACGAAAACCGGATCCTTGGGCCGTACCCTGTTGCGTACAAACATCCATAGAGATAGAAACACCACCGTGTCCCCGGAACAAACCATAACACATGTCGCTCCAGCATCGGGATCCGGAATAGAGAACTGTGCAGAGGAAAGCGCCTCAGCACCGTTAAATCGCACCACTGGCCTGCCGAACATCACATCGGCTTTGTACTCTGGATTTCCTGAACCTACATTCCCAACAGTCCCATCGACCGGATCATCTCGGGCTGAATCGATCCACACTGTTACAGGATCACCATCCTCCAGGTCGATTAGAGAATCCACCCTAAGATGAACGATCAAGCCCTCCGTGACCGGAAGTTGTGCATGAGCAGCACACACGATCCATAAACAAAGAAACATTTTCGATATAATTCTTCTCATTTTATTTCCTCCTAATTTTTTTTACCACCAAAATCTTCGATTTGCCCCGTACCGGGGTTTCGGGATATCGTCGTCTTGCTCGTATTCGGGTGATTCCCACTGAGGATTGAAATGGCGCCATTCCACATGCCCGTCGAGAAAGCCGATGTTCATACCGGAAGGTTGCGCGAAATTTTTCAAATGGCTTGTACGGTCATATAACTGAACTTGATTGAGTGTCCCTCCGGCCACTAATCCGAAATTGCCGTTGGGATACCCATCGCCGCGCTGGTCCCAGGCACATAGTGTAGCGTCAACACTAAGTTCGCGCAGAGCAGGCTGCTTCTCTGTAGTTGTCTTTAGCCAGATTTTGCTTCCAGTAGGGTTGTTCTGAATCTCAGGTCTTTCTCCTGTACCGGGTGCTAACTGCAGGATATAGCAGTATCCGGAAACAATGAAATTACCTGTTAGCTTCTTCTCATTAACAACGCTGGCCTGGAATGTCCAGAAGTGGTCCATGTTCGTATGCATCGTTCGATTGGAAGGACAATAGAACATTTTCTTGTTCATCCCTGTTTGAAGCATGAAGTTGACTACGGCCACGTCAAGGTCCCACAACCAGCCTCCAGGAATATCGGGCAAGGGAAGTTTTGCACCATAATCATCGGCGTACATCAGGAAGGCCATGCAATGCTGACGAATCTGGCTCCCGCAGGATTGTCGGCGACCATGTTCTCGCACACGCTGAAGGGCCGGCATAAGAATACCCATCAGAACGGCGATAATCGCAATGACGACAAGCAGTTCGATAAGTGTAAAACCATGTGGAGTCTTTTTCATCACAAGCCCAGTATATCAAAGTTCAGATATATTGTCAAATCACGGCGTTATCCCTCAGGTTGGAAACGGACCGTTTGCGCTGGCTGTAATACAGCGGTTGCTATCGGTCCAGTGAGTGCGATACCAAGTTGAGGCAGGAAACGTGTCATTGAGCCGAGTCATTTTTCTCTTCAGTATATCTCTGTATTTCTCCAAATGAAGATGATGGGAAGGGCTTGTGGCAAGGTTTTTCAACTGGTATGGATCAGCAATGTTATCGAATAAAACTTCCTTGCTGGGTAGATTTTTGGGACCACCACCGCGGAAGACAGCATAAGTAAAACGCTTGTCTCGGAGAGCTCGCCATTCGTGACCATCCTGCCAGACGGCACAAGCACCGGTGTTCATGAGAAAAGCAGCATCAGGCTCGGGACCGGACCTACCTATAGCCAGATGGCTCAGGCTCATGCCCTCCACTTCTTTAGGGATTCGCGACTTCAGATCGACCATACTTAACAGCGTGGGCATAATATCAGGTGTATTAAGGCAGGCCTCCGAGACGGTTCCAACTGGAATCCGGCCTTTCCATCTCATGATAAATGGCACACGTGCAGCCTCCTCGTAGAAAATATTCTTCTTCATGCGGCCGTGTCCACCGAACATTTCGCCGTGATCGGAGGTAAAGACAATGAGCGTGTTATCGGCAAGGCCGGCTTTATCAACTGCCTGTAGGATACGACCGACGTTCCAATCGAGGTTGGCAGTCATGGCGTAATAATTGCGCATCCACTCGTCGATTTTTTCAGGGCTCTTTTCAATATTGGACCAACCATCACCATAGGGATCCATTTCATCGGAATAGTTCGGGGGGACATCGAATTTCACATCTTTGAAGATGTTGTAATACTTCGGGGGCACATTGCTCTTAATCCAGGGGTCATGTGGAGTGCCATAAGATATCATCAGGAAAAACGGGGAATCGCTGGAAGTCTTCTTGGTGAGAAAATCCAGAGCCATATCGGTCTGGGCGTCCGGCTCGAAGACGTCGTCGCTGTAGAAAATTTTCTCAGGGGATTCGGTGTGGTAGTAGCTGCCGTAGTAGTTGTGGTGGAAGTTGTAAGCAGCCCAATAGCCGTCAAAACCCAGGCGGTGTAGGCCGCGCGGGACGAAAGAATTTTCTGGATCAAAGTGGTTGCCGAGCTGATTGGCGAACAGGTGCCACTTACCGATATAGCCCGTCTCGTAACCGGCCTGCGTGAGAACGTGTCCGAGGCAGGTCTGGTTGGGATTTATCCGCAGTTCGTTGATAACCATACCGGTACCCGTCGTATATTTACCGGTAAAAAGCGAGGCTCGATAAGCCGAGCAGACGGGCATGTGTGAGACGGTCTGATTGAAATTGATACCTTCGGAGGCCAAGCGGTCAATGTTGGGGGTATAAGCTTTCTTATCGCCGGCATAACCACAGGACTGGTAACGGAGTTGGTCGGCAAGAATATAAATTATATTGGGCTGTTTAGAAAGTCCTTGTTGTAATGTAACTGATACACAGCCTGATAAAGTTCCAAGCCCTATACCAAATAGCCCTGATTTCTTTAGAAATTCTCTTCTATTCATTGGTGTTTCTCCTATATGTTGACTGGTGTTAAAAACCACATCAGTTTCCATCATTTCCCTGAATAACTTTGTTCGCAACCATCCGACCATTGTTCTATACTATCATCAATAAAATAATATTTAAAGATCAGAGTGAGCAGTAATAAATACATCATGGCATAATTCTACTGCTCGATTAAGGATTAAAGCTGACTGGCCCGGGATGATTGATCATTGTCGCATTTCGGGCTGCACCCGGATATTCCCCTCGAGGCAGCATCTTCTCGATGCTATCATGAAGCGGTTGACGATCCGGCGTGGGTTTCGCTGGTACCGTGTCACCCGTTTGCTCTTTCCATTGTTCTAATAAACGTCGGATTTGCTGCAGAACTTCCCGGTATTGATGATTCGCAGCCAGATTATTGAGTTGATATGGATCATTCTTTACATTAAACAGCAACTCCGCAGGCTGTTTGGGTAGTGTAAGCTGACGCTGAGCTACAGTGAGTCGCCCTTTTTCGGCCATATCCCAAAATTCATTTGCCGACGGAAAACGCCATGTTGAGCTTTCTCCACACACATTGTACTTATTGGGCCATGCATTCCAGATATAGAGCCAATCTCCGTCGATTTCTCGATGGAGCGAGGAGGGTTTCGCCAGTTGCTCGGCGTGTCCTTGCCACCGTGCCGTCGCTGATACCCCGCCGGAGGAAAATGCCGCTTGAGCCAGTATGCGAAAGTTTCTACAGTCTTCGACATTAAGTAACTATCTCGACCTCCGAGGCTATCGGTTTCGAGGCTACTCCTACGTTCACGCATGTTACAGCCCGGTGACTCGCTCACCATCCCTTACGATGGCTTTGTCAATGGGCTTCAGGTCATTCGATTTCTCTCCTTCCTGCCATCCAAGCTACGGGGT
>SMTZ1_10009016_pt1 | contig 10913 bp, 7 predicted proteins | sample DeeMarSWOR136_30_FD_25667 | JGI IMG/M metagenome (IMG submission 25667)
TACCCAGGGAAAGCGAGGAGATGGAGGTATGCCAGATCATCGAATGGTACGTACAGAGGGGAGACAGGGTCAGGGCGGGTGATGCGCTCTGTGAGGTGGACACGGGCAAGGCCACCTTCGATTTGGAGGCACCTGCCGGGGGAACGGTGCTCGATCTCTTTTATGCCCCGGGTGACGAGGCCCCCCTCCTCGAGCCCATCGCCGTTATCGGGGAGGAGGGAGAGGAGTACGAAGGGTTCAGGCCGGGGTGTTCGGGTGTGGAGATTTCCACCCCTGAAATAACGGTCCGTAAGGCCGAAATCGCGATGCCCCGATACAACGGTTCTTCTGCGGATACATCCATGCGAGAGGATCAGGAGAGGTCTCTCATGGAGCGTCCGGTTCCAGCCGGAGAGGGGGGAAGGCGCCCGGTGTCACCGCGAGCGCGCAGACTGGCTGCACGGTACGGCATACCCCTGGAGCGCCTCGAGGGGAGCGGACCGGGAGGGGCCGTCGTGGAACGGGATATAGTGCGCTGGTATCAGGCGCTTGGTACATACAGTCGAAGTTCAAGATAAAAACAGTGCGGAAGGGAGAATTTGTACACATGGAACGCATTCATGATCCAGTTATTTTTCAACATGCCCTCGATGGCATCGATTTGAAGAACCACATCGTTGCGACCTACTACATGAAGGACCATCTGCCCGGCGTTGACTTCATCGATCACTATCAGCTCATCGAGTCGATTGCCATCGAGGGGTCGACCGGTTCGTGGCAGCGCGTGGAGGAGGAGTCGGATGAGGTGCGCGAGATGCTCTCGGGCAAGCTGGTCGGTTATTTCGAGATACCAACGGAGGACGAGTTCACCAAGGCCGCCGTCATTCAGCTTGCCTTTCCCATCAACGCCTGGCACGACAACGTGCCCATGATGCTGCTCTCAATTGCCGGGAACTGCTTCGCCTACTCGCAGCGCATCAGGCTGCTCGACGTGGTCTTGCCCGAGAACATGGTCAAGAACTTCAAGGGTCCGAAGTCAAGCCCAAGATGGGCATGACCCCGAAACAGACGGGGGATCAGGTGTACCAGACGGCAATCGGCGGCGCCGATATGGCGAAGGACGACGAGATGACCTCCGACACCTACAACAACAACTTCAGGGACCGGCTGAAGTACGTGATGGACGCTATCGACCGGGCAGAGAAGAAAACGGGCAAACGGATGATCTATTTCTGCTCAATCACCGATGAGGTTTCCCGCCTTCACGACAAGGCGCGCGAGGCGGTGGAGCTCGGTGCCAACGGCCTCCTCATCACCTACTCCGTGGGACTCTCCGCCATCCGCCAGGTGACGAGCGACGAGAAGGTCAACATCCCCGTCATGGTGCACAACTCCCACATGATTGCGGCAATGGACACCATATCGTGGCCCGTTTTCACCAAGCTGCTCAGGCTCTGCGGTGCCGACCAGACGCTCACCCCCACCTACTGGTCGAGCATTCCCATGGTGAGCCTTGAGGAGGGGCTGCGATGCCAGCACGTGGCCCAGGCACCCTTCTTCGGATTCAAGAAGATGTGGTCCATGCCCGCTGCGGGGACCTACCCCGGACTTGCACCCGTTCTCATATCCGAGTACGGCAGGGACATCATCATTCCCTCAGGGGGCGGCATGCTCGGGCACCCCGACGGCTACACGGCCGGTGCGCAGGCCTGGCAGCAGGCTATCGCCTCGGTCATGGAGGGGGTCGACATTGCGGAATATGCGCGAAAGCCCAAGAACGGGGCCCTGAGAAGGGCTCTCGAGAAATGGGGTTACATCGAACGCCCCAGCACTCCCTGGCTCAGGGTTGCACCGAAGTTCCACCCGAAGCCTTTCAAGATGGAGGGTTGAGTCCCGATGATTCGCACCGTTGCCGCATATCATTTGCTGGTAAGGTTCTTCAGCAAATTGGGTGATAGGGATAAACGCTTATATCAGAGCGAATGTCGAGTTTCATACATCGGTATAAAAATGTAACGTACTCTTTTAGATTACACGGTAATCTTTGAGAACTTCGGTTAAAAAGAATGGTTTTCTTTCAGTTTTATCCCATAAAGTCGGTACTTTTCCAGATAAAGATAAAAACTCGAAGTTCGACCTATTAAGAAAACTGGTTTACCTTTCATATGTACTCATGTTTTCAAGGCAATGGAGGCTGAAAATCACGGTATTTAATGAATTGAGGTTATTTAGAATCGGTTCAGAAATGATGAAATTAGGAAACAATTTTAAAGCATCCTAACTCTTCATCACATTTACAATTCGTATGTGCCTTTAATCAAACATGTACCACGAATGTGGAGAATAACCGTTTGTAATAATGCATCGACTATAGACTTCCTGGAGTTCATTATGGCAATAGAGATCAAGATGCCGCGGTTGAGCCAGACCACCGATGAGGTGAAGCTTCTGAACTGGCTCGTGCACGAGGGTGATACCGTACAGAAGGGAGACCAGATCTGCGAGGTCGAGACCGACAAGGTGACCATGGGCGTGGAAAGCTTTGCGGGCGGCACGGTACTCAGGCTCATGGCCGAGCCTGACACGGTCGTCGATGCAGGAACAGTGATCGCTCTTCTGGGAGAGAAGGGAGAACCGGTGCCCCCGGCGTACGAAGCCGGGCCTGAGGCTAAAGCGGCAGTTGAGAGGGAAGCTTCCGGGGTTGAGGTGCAGGCGATCGATAATGAGCACGGCGCGGCGGCGCCTGCGGAGGCAGCTCCACCTGGGATACGGGCCACACCCGGAATACGGGCAACGAAGCTTGTACTGAATATTGCCCGGAAGCGGCGCATCGATCTGACGAAGGTGCGGGGAACGGGACCACGCGGCCTCATCACGAAGAAGGACCTGGAGCTCCACGTCATGTCAGTGGATCGGGGAGGGGCGCAGGAGGAAAGGATTGCCCTGACGCCCCACCAGAAAGCAGTGGCCCGCAGCCTCACGCAGAGCAAGATGGAGGCGCCCCACTACTACCTGAAAGCCGATATAGGGTTCGACAACCTGGTTCGCTGGCGGGAGCATCACCTTCGGGATGACGGCTCGAAGATCAGCATCGATTCATTTTTCGTCCATGCCGTGAGCAGGGCGCTGCGTGAGATGCCCCTGTTGAACGGCCATTTCAGGGACGATGCCCTGGTGCTTCACAGCGGGGTACACATCAATGTGGCCATCGCACGGAACGATGAGCTCTACGCCCCTGTTATTCGCGATGCCGACTGTATGAGCATCCAGGAGATTGACCACACCCTGCGAGAGCTGGTCGCGAAGACTGAGCAGGGACGGCTTGAGCCGGGAGATATCATAGGAGGGAGCTTCACCGTCAGCAACCTCGGAATGTATCCTGTCGACGAGTTTTCGGCGATCATCAATCCTCCCCAGTCGGGCATACTGGCGGCGGGCAGGATGCGCAGAGCTCTGACGGTTGACGGGGATGATGCCATACGGGTGCGGACGCTCTGCACTGTGACGGGCAGCTTTGACCACCGCATTGTCAACGGCGTGCAGGGTGCACGTTTTCTGCAGCGCATAAAGGAAATTCTTGAAGGAATGGAGACAGCATGAAGTACAGGGATATGATGAAGGGTCTCGGCACGGAGAAGCTGCTCGGTATGTTCAGGCGCATGCTCGAGATCCGTGAGTTCGAGGAGAAGATAAGGTTTCTCTTTCTCGAAGGAAAGATGCCGGGAACGGTGCATCAGTACATCGGCATGGAGGCCTGTGCCGTGGGAGTATGCTCGACACTGGAGGACCATGACGTGATCGCCTCCACACATCGTCCGCACGGCCATGCCATTGCACGTGGTATCTCCATGGAGGCGATCATGGGTGAGCTCTACGGTAAGACCACGGGCTGCTGCCACGGCAAGGGCGGTTCCATGCACCTGGGCGACCTGGCAAGGGGTATGCTTCCGGCCATCGCCATCGTGGGGGGCAACCTGCCCGTTGTCATGGGGATGGGTCTTGCCTTCAAGATCAGGAAAGAGCCCCGGGTAGCGGTGAGCTTCTTCGGGGACGGTGCCTCAAACGAGGGTGCCTTCCACGAGGCCCTGAACATGGCAGCGGTGTACGGCGTGCCTGCAGTGTTCGTGTGTGAGAACAACATGTACGGGGCGTCCACGAGCATCAAGCGGGTGATGAAGATCGAGAACATCGCCGACCGTGCCGCAGCCTACGGCATGCAGAGCGATATTGCTGACGGTATGAGCGTTCTCGATGTGTATGCCCATGCAAAGGAGGCGGTTGACCGGGCGCGGGGTGGGGAAGGGCCGACCCTGCTCGAGCTCAAGACCTTCCGGCTCTGCGGCCACTCACGGCGCGACCCGAACAACTACATGTCCGACGAGGAGAAGAAGTACTGGCAGAAAAGAGACCCCATTCCCGCCTTCGAAAGGCTGCTTCTCGGTGAAGAGTTCGTGGACGAAAATGAGGTTGATGTGATCAAGAAGGAAGTGCAGGCTGCGGTTGAGAGGGCCATTGAGGCTGGGCAGCAGGCTCCTGAGCCCGATGCCTCAGCACTGTACGAGGGGCTCTTCGTGAACATGGAGGTGCCGAGATGAAACTTGGTATTGCAGAGGCGCTGCGCAAGGCGATACACGGCGAGATGGCCCGGGACCCAAACGTGTTCTGCATCGGTGAGGACATCGGCATACCCGGCGGGTATGGTGGTGCCTTCACGGTGACCCTGGGGCTCGAGAAGGATTTCAGAGAGCGGATCATTGACACACCCATCTCGGAGGCAGGCATATTCGGCGCAGCATGCGGTGCAGCGCTTATGGGAATGCGGCCCATCGCAGATGTGCAGTACGGGGATTTTCTGTTCTGCGCCATGGATCAGGTCGTGGACCAGATTGCGAAGCTTCGGTACATGTCCGGGGGGGAGCTCTGCATGCCGGTGGTGATGAGGGCACCGATTGGTGTGACGGGAAGGGGGGCGCAGCACGCTCAGTGTCTGGAGCCCTATTTCATGAGCTGCCCTGGAATAAAGATAGTGGCTCCGGCCACGGCCTACGATGCGGCAGGGCTGCTGCGTGCGGCGGTGCGCGATGACGATCCGGTCCTCATGTTCGAGCACAAACTTCTGTACGGCTCCAAGGGTATCAGGGCGGAGTCGGGCACAGTGGACGCCTCCTCGGAGATTCCTGAGGAGGACTATGTGGTTCCCATCGGCAAGGGGATTGTGCGCCGTGAAGGCACAGATGTGACGGTAATCGCGAGTCTCTTGATGATGCACTTCAGTCTCAAGGCCGCAGAGATGCTCGAGGGTGAGGGGATCTCCTGCGAGGTGATCGACCCGCGGACACTCTGGCCCCTGGACCAGGAGCTCATCCTAAACTCGGTGCGCAAGACGGGCCGCGTGGTGATTGTGGAGGAGTCGCCGAAGCAGGGTGGTCTTGGCGCCGAGATCGGAGTACAGGTTGCCGAGCACATACCCGACTATCTGCTCGCACCGGTGACCAGGATAGCAGCGCCGAACACACCTGCGCCTTTCTCGCCCGTACTCGAGAAGCTCTACGTGCCGCAGCCCGAGCGAATCGCAGACACCATCCGTAGGCTCATGGAAGAGTACTGACTTTTCATAGTGCTGATTGGAGATCTCATGCACAATTCGAAAATATTGTGCATATGTGTCTAATTAAATAGAGCGAATGTCGAGTTTCATACATCGGTATAGAAATGTAACGTACTCTTTTAGATTACACGGTAATCTTTGAGAACTTCGGTTATAAAGCATGGTTTTCTATCAGTTTTATACCATAAAAGAGTTACTTTTCCAGATAAAGATAAAAACTCGACTAGCGAAGCGCTAGCACAGCGATCTCTTTACCTATTTTCAAAGTTCGACCTAAATTGATAGCGGTGTTGTACATGAACTCTCATGAAAGAATCATCGCGGCACTCGAACGCAGGGAGCCGGACCGCCTGCCCACCTTCGAGTGGAAGATCTCGCAGCCCCTCATCGATGCTTTCGCGCCGGGAGGGGACGAGTACGATTTCATCGAGGCTGCGGGACTTGATGCCGTGTGCTGCGCACCCTCCTACGAAAAGCTCCAGGTGATCGATGAGGACACCTTTGTAGACGAGTTCGGTATCACCCGGCATCTCACAGGTGCCGACCGCTACCCCGTATCCGTGGGCCACCCAATCACTGATCTCGAATCATTCAGGAAATACGTGCCGCCGCCGCTCGATTCTTCCATTCGTTTCAACAAGATTGACAGGGTGATCGAACGTTTCGGGAAACAGAGGGCCGTCGTGGTCAACCTCCACGACATCTTCTCCTTTCCCCGGGACCTCATGGGCCTCGACAATTTCCTCATCTCCTTCATCACCGCACCCGCGCTCGTCCACGAGATCGTCGGGTTCTCCGTGGACTACAACCTGGAGCTTGCCAGGCTGGTAAAAGAACGGGGCGTAGAGATTATCGGCATCGGCGACGATCTCGCCGACAACAAGGGCCCCTTCGTGTCCCCTCAGATGTTCAGGGAGTTCCTCTTTCCCGAGTTCCGACGTGTGGTGCAGGGATACAAGGAGCTCGGATTTTTCGTGGTCAAGCACTCGGACGGGAATCTCAACCCCATACTGGACATGCTCGTGGTTGCGGGTATCGACTGCCTCGACCCTATCGATCCGCTCGGTTCCATGGACATCGGTGTCATACGGGAGCGCTACGGCGACCGGATCGCCCGCAAGGGTAATATCGATTGCGTGCATACACTTGTGGACGGCACCCCAGAGCATGTTCGGGCTGAGGTGCTCGACTGCATTCGCAGAGGCTCGCCGGGCGGAGGGCACATCATATCGGCGAGCAACTCGCTCCATGCAGGCGTCGATCCCGGGCTCTACAGGATCATGCTCGAAACGATCAGGGAGTACGGTCATTATCCATTGGGATTATAATTTAGTGACTATCAAGAGATAGCGAGCGTTATTTTAAGGTTCGACCTCATTTACAATCTCACGAGTATATGATACAAAGAGGTGTGAGAGAGGAGGGGTGAGGCATGGGTTTTGAGTCCTATCATGGAGAGCCGGACATTCAGCGCCTGTTCAGCGCCTTCAGCCACAAGAGGGTAGACCGAGTACCCAATTTCGAGGTGCTCATCGAGGACCAGCACGTTGAAAAGATACTGGGCCGTTACGCGGGGAACACCCTCGCCATAGGCGGCGACCCTGCAAAGGGTGTTGAGGAATCGGAGGGCGCGCGTCCCATGCACGCCCGGGATTACCTGGAGCTGTGCGAAATCATCGGGCAGGACGCCATGATCGTCGAGGCGATATGGACCCCATTCAAACTCCGCCATGAGGACGGGACCCTTTCCCTGGCCGCCGACAGGAGCATCAAGACCAGGAAGGATTTTCAGGAGCGCATCATTGCTCCATCCCGTGAAGACGTCGAGAACAAGATGCAGTACGTGCGGGAATACCGAAAGACCATCGACGGGTCCCGCTCGAAGGTGGGGTTCTGTGTGCTCATGGCCGCATATTTTCAGACCCTTTACGAGTTCATGATCGGCATGGAGGACTGCATGACCCTGGTGTACAGGGACCGGGACTTCATCGAGGAGCTGCTGGAGGTGAGCACAACCTACTGGGTTGAGTTCGTAAAGCGCTCCATCGAGGAGGGGGTCGACTTCATCTGGGCCGCAGACGACGTGGCCTTCAAGACGGGGCTTTTCCTTCCACCGCAGATCATGAAGGAGCTGTGGCTGCCCCACCTGCAGCGCATCATAGAGCCTGCGGTGAATGCAGGCAAGCCGGTGATGTTCCACTCCGACGGAAAGATCGACGACATCGTTCCCTGGCTGGCTGACATCGGCGTGGACTGCATCCAGCCCATGGACCCCTACGGCATCGATTACCGGGATTACAAGAAGCGGTTCGGGAACCTGGTATGCCTTGCGGGAAACATCGACATCGAGTTTCCCCTTGCCCACGGCACTCCCGAGGACGTGGAACGCGACGTGAAGGAGCATTTGGAGGTGCTCATGCCGGGAGGTGGGTACGTCGCGACCTCGAGCCACAGCATCGTGAACTACATACCCCACGAGAATTTCGTCGCTATGGTCAATGCCGTGCACCGCTATGGCCTGTACGAAGGCGGGCAGTGGAGCTTTACCGAAGGGAGGGCGAAGAAGGCTGGAGCTCCGGGAGTAGAGGAGCGAGCCGCACATGCCGATCTCCGTGAAGCCGTGCGTGAAGGCGTCATGCAGGAAATATTCGACGCCATCTACAAAGGCGGTCAGGACAAGATAGCGGGGCTCATTAGAAGGGCCCTGGAAGAGGGACACAGGCCCATAGCAATCATCGACGGTGCACTGACGCCCGCCATCAGGGAGGTGGGAGAGGAGTTTTCCACGGGCGAGCTCTTCCTCCCGGATCTGCTCCTTGCGGCCAGCACCATGCAGGAGGCCATGAAGGAGCTCACACCGCTCATGGAGGGGAGCGATGAGAGGGTGAGCAGGGGCACGGTGGTCATCGGCACCATCAAGGGAGACCTGCACGATATCGGCAAGAACATGGTGATCGCGCTCCTCAAGGGAAACGGCTTCGACGTGATCGATCTCGGCATCGACAACGGTCCCGATGCATTCGTGCGGGCCGTGAAGGAGCACCATCCCGATGTGGTGGGTTACTCGGGCCTTCTCACCACCACGCTGGGCGGCATACCCGATCAAATCGAAGCATTGAAAAAAGCTGGATTACGTGATAAGGTGCACACAATCGTCGGAGGGGCTCCGGTGACCCAGGACTTTGCCGACCGGAACGGCATCGATCTGTACGGCAAGGACGCCAACGAGGCGGTGAAGGTCATCGAGAAGGCCCTTGCCGGAAGAACATAGAAAGGCTGGATGCCGAAGGGCTCGCTGCACTGTTCGGGGTTTCCTTCGTGTTTTCTGTTCATCGCTCTGCGTCTGCGATGAACCGTGCATGCACGTATGAATCTTCGGGGAAGAGGAGGTGATAGGGGGAAATAAAACAAGAAGTACCGAAGTCAGCAAAATTTTTTTCAAGGAGGTTTATACATGAGAAAGCTTATCGTTGTATTGCTTGCCCTCGTCTTTGCGCTCAGCGTGGTACCGCTCTTCGCAGGAAGCGGCAGAGAAGCGGCTGTTCCCACAGAGGAGATGGCCGAGGAGTCGAAGGAGTACGTGGCTGAGAAGGGACTGTACGACACCTTCGAGATGTACCGCGAGTATGCCAAGAAGGAAGAGCCTTACCCGGGGCAGCCCGGCAAGGGGAAGAAGCTCGGTTTCGCGAACATTTTCGGGACCCTGCCCTTCTGCATTTCTGTTGAGAACAACATCATCTTTCAGGCCAAGCTCGCCGGTTTCTCGGAGAGCGACATGATCATCATGGACAACCAGTACGATTCGGTACTGGGGCTCAAGAACGCCGACATCATGCTGGCCCAGCGCCCCGACTTCTTTATCGAGTTCCAGTCTGATGCCAAGGTCAACAACATCGTGGCCCAGAGGTTCGGTGCGGCTGGTATTCCTATACTTGCCATTGACGTGCCCGTTCCCGGAGCGCCCTTCATGGGTGTGAACAACTGGAAGGTCGCGACCATAGGCGGCAACTACATGGCCAAGCTCATCAAGGAGCAGTGGGGCGGCTGGGATAATGTCGACATGGTGGTGCTGCTGCAGATGCCGGCAGGCGGAGACGTGACCATGCTCAGGTCCGAGGGTTTTGCCGCTGCCCTGGTGGAGCAGTTCGGTCCCGATGCCGAGAAGAAGATCGTGCGCGCCGACGGCGGCATGGGCCAGTCGGAGCAGGCCAAGGCGGCCATGGACGACGTGCTCGCGGCTCATCCAAAGGCCAAGAGAATCGCCCTCACGTCGATCAACGAGCAGACCATGGCAGGGGCCATCGCCGCGCTGCAGAGCGCAGGCCGGTGGAACGCCAACGACATCATCATCATCACCCTGGGTGTCGATGATCTGGGCAAGTCTCAGATCAGAGACGGGCTCAGCGATGCCGGCATCGCCTTTTTCCCTGAGCGTTACGGCGAATACGTTGTCCCGGCAGTGTGCGCCATGCTCGAGGGCCAGGCGGTACCGCCGTGGATCTACGTAGAGAACGAGGTCATCACCAAGGCGAACATCGACAAGTGGTATCCGAAGTAACAGGTGTTCCTGTGATACGGCCGGCTGACCGTGCAGTCAGCCGGCCAAATATAACTCGGAGTCAGGTATGGTAGAGCGATTGCTGGAGATGAGAGGTATTTCGAAGCGCTTTCCCGGCGTGCTTGCGCTCGACAGCGTCGGTTTCGATCTCAGGCCGGGCGAGGTCCACGGAATGCTCGGTGAGAACGGAGCCGGCAAGTCGACCCTCATCAAGGTACTGGCCGGAGATTACTCCAAAGATGAGGGAGAGATTCTCATAGGTGGTGAGAAGGTGGAGCTCAAGTCCCCCTCTGATTCCCAGAGCAGGGGCATCAGCGTGATCTATCAGGAGCTCAACACCCTCGACACCCTGTCGGTTGCCGAGAACATCTTCGTGGGGAACCTCCCGAAGCGAAAGGGGCTGGGCACGGTGGACTGGAAGACGCTGAACAGAAACGCACGCACCGTGCTGCAGAGGATGCTCGTTGACATCAACCCCAGGAAAATCGTCGGTGATCTGACGGTTCACGAGAAGCAGATCATCGAGATCGCCAAGGCGATCTACAAGGACGCCAGGATTCTGGTCATGGACGAGCCCACGGCAGCCCTCGGTGAGAAGGACACAGCCTCATTGTTCAATATCATACGAAGCCTGAAGCTGCAGGGAGTGGGGGTGATCTACATCTCGCACCGTCTGAAGGAGATCTTCGAGATCACCGACCGGGTGACCGTGCTCCGGGACGGAAAGCTCATCGGTACGGAGAACACGAAGGAGACTGACCGCGAACG
>SMTZ1_10020062_pt1 | contig 10913 bp, 12 predicted proteins | sample DeeMarSWOR136_30_FD_25667 | JGI IMG/M metagenome (IMG submission 25667)
CTTGGTTGTTGTGCCAGAGCCTGAGGTTGCGGTAGACGCTGGCGGCTTCCTTTATCAACTCCAGCTTTTTCTTCTCGTCCTCCTCATCTTTGTGTAAAAGCTCTTCGCCCAGGATTTGCCCGGAACCCCAGTTTACCCCCTCTATATCAGCCTGAAAGAGGTCGGCGCCGTAGAGACGGGCGCCTTCCATATCGGCTTTGGTGAGGCTGGTTTCGGGACCGCGCAGGTTGGCGTAGTTGAAGTGTGCCTGCTGGAGGTGCGCCCGGTGTAGGTTGGCCCCGCGCAGGTCGGCGCGCACCAGATTGGCTCCTTTCAGGTAGGCGTTGACCAATCTGGCTCCCGTCAGGTCGGCGTCTTCCAGAAAAGCGCCTTCCAGGTGAGCGCCGCTTAGGTTAACGCCTTCCAGGTGCGTCCGCATCAAAAAGGCCTTTTTAAGGTTGGCACCCGACAGGTCAGCCCAGTCAAGGTGGGCTTCTTCCAGCTCGGCTCCATCGAGTTGGGCTTCGGTCAGGTTGGCTTTGCTTAGGTTAGACTTGAGCAACCCCGCCTTTTTAAGCTGGGCTTTTGACAGGTTAACTCCTTCCAGGTGGGCGCCCTGCAGGTCAATGCCGTCGGCGTCGGCTCCCGTCAGGTCGGCTCCCTCCAGGTGGGCGCCGCGCAGTACAGCCCTTTCCAGCTGGGCACCGGATAGGTCAGCCCCCTCCAGGCGGGCGTACCATAATAAGGCTTCGCGGAGTATAATCCCGGATAGGTCGAGACCGCTGAGGTCGATGTTTTCCTCGAACTCCCGCCTGGAAAGGTCGAGGCCCTCAGCCTTGCCGTGCCTCTTTATCATCGCCAGCAGTGCTTTGCGGGTCAGGGGTTTTGCCTTTCCTTTAGCCATAGCCGTGCCTCCTTATATAAGCTCCTTCAGCCTTCCTCTTGATAATCTACTATAGTTAATATGATGCTGTCACCCAGGCGGCACTCTCGCACGTTGCCCTCTCTGGAAATGTGAGTCCCGCTCGGGACCTGGAAAACGTGAGTGGCTCTGGCCATTCCGCCCGGCGTCGGTATCAGGCTGGCTTCGTAGTCTATTGCTTTCAGTATCAGTTCGCCATAGGGCCCGTAGACTTCCGTTATTCCGTTGGCGAGGTGGTGAATGACCGAGCCCTGGGGAATCCGGTAGCCGTATTCTTCGTCAGAGACGGTGAAGGGGGCGGTAACTATCACGTACTCATCGTCCTGCCCCTCGCTTTCAACGCGTATGGGGAGTTCCATGAACAGCTGCCGGCTTTCAGCGTCCTCGCCGGTATAAATCTCGACCACATAGTCCCCCGGGGCGATATGCTCCGGGGGCGGGACGGGTATGCTCAGAGAAAAGCAGCCGTATTCATCGGTTTCGGTGTGGTCGTGGAAGTCCATCAGGCCCTGTCCCCCCAGTCCCTCCCCGTATCTGGCTTCGACCCATACCGTCTGGCCCGCTGGGAAGAATTGGCCATTGACCACAAAGGAAGAGCCGGCTACGACGACGTGGGAGGCGGCATAGATGCCCACATCGGGCGCCGAACTCATCGGCTCCGCGTCTTGGGATGGCGTGCACCCCGAGAGCAAAGTCAAGGCAGTTAGCACTATGAGGCATAGAGTAGTCAGCCTTTTCATAATCTCCCCACCTCCCCCATCAACACCTTTACAAAGTCCTTTTCTTTTATGGTCTTGACCTTCTCGCCCTTCTTGAATAAAATGGCTCTGCCCTTGCCGCAGGCGATGCCGATATCGGCGTCTTTGGCTTCGCCAGGGCCGTTGACTATGCAGCCCATGACGGCCACCTTGACGGGCTTATCTACCTTCAAAAGCTTCTGCTCCACCTCGGCGGCTAATTTTACTATATCCACCTCGGCGCGACCACAGGAGGGGCAGCTGACCAGTATCGGGCCGTGCTGGCGCAAATTCAGGCTTTTGAGTATTTCATAAGCGGCGATGACCTCCTCGCGGGGGTGGGCGCTCAACGAGACGCGGATGGTGTCGCCGATGCCCTCATATAAAAGGGTACTGATGCCCACCGTGCTGCGGATGATACCGGTGCGGGGCGGGCCCGACTCGGTGACGCCGATGTGCAATGGGTAGGGAACCTTCTGGGTAATGCTCTGGTAGGCTTCAATAGTGGTGGGGACATCGAAGGCCTTGACCGAGACTTTTATGAGCTCGAAGTCTAACTCTTCTAATAGTCTTACCTGCGCCAGCGCCGCCTCGACCATGCGCTCGGCAATGGATAGCTGGGGATTAGGGGAGGGTGGCAGGCTGCCGGCGTTGACGCCGACGCGGATGGGAACGTTTCTCTCCTTAGCCGCTTTGGCTACCGCTTTGATCTTCTCTGGGTCGCTGATGTTACCCGGGTTAAGGCGCAAGCCGTCGCAGCCGGCTTCGATTGCAGATAGCGCCAGGCGGTGGTCGAAGTGAATATCGGCGATGAGGGGGATGGCGATGGCCTTCTTGATGTCTTTTATGGCTTGGGCGGCTTCGCTGTCGGGGACAGCTACGCGCACTATTTCGCAGCCACAGTCTTCAAGCTCTTTGATTTGCTCTACAGTTGTCCTAACATCGGCGGTGTTGGTCTTGGTCATGGACTGCACCACGATAGGGGCGCCGCCGCCGACGGTGACGTTACCGATTTTAACCGGCTTTGAGATTCGCCTGGGTTTCAATCTAACAGGCTCCCTCCGGTTATCCAACGATATATGTCCTGATACGTAATCAGCACCAGTAAGCCTAATAGTAACATAAATCCGATGGAGTGGACGATGCCTTCGGTCTTGGGTGAGACGCGTTTACCCCGCCGTATCCATTCCAGCAGGACGAAGACAATCCGGCCCCCGTCGAGGGCGGGGAAGGGTATCAGCTGGGTTATGGCGATGGCGATGCTAATAAAGGCTGTCAGTTCCAGCACGGGGCTTATCCCGCTGCGAGCCACCTCTCCGGTAACCTGCACGATGCCCACCGGTCCCGCGGGCGTGAAGGGTATGGTACCCATAATCATGCCGGCGATGCCGTTCTTGTAGAGAGTAAGGGCCTCAATGCAGGAACGTGCCCCTATCGGGATTGCCTCCCAAGGGGGATAGCTTTCGCTGACGATAACCGCGTCTTCAGTCCGGTACATTATCCCGATGGCTCCTTCACCTTCGGGGGGGCGCCAGCGGGGGGTAAGAGTAACGGTCTCGGTGGTGGCGTCGGCGTGCCCTACAACCAGGCTGATTTCCTTGCCCAGATTGAGTTGAATATAGCGGCTGATATCGCCGCCGTTCTTTATCTCGTGGCCTTCGATGCTGATAAGGGTATCGGCCATCTCGGCGGGGGAGTCAGGGGCGACCTCGGCCACCATCACCTGCCCGCTGACTATATCGTGGGGGACCATGTAAGCCACGGCGAGGAGGACAAAGGGTAAGAGCAGGTTCATAATTACGCCACCGCTAAGCACGAGCAGCCTGACGCCATAGCCACGGCTGGCCAGGCCCTTGGGCACTTTGGGGTCCACCTCTCCGGCAATCTTGTTAAAGCCGCCGAAGGGTATCCAGTTGATGGAGTAGATCGTGCCCCGCCACTTCCGGCCGTAGACACGCGGTGGGAAGCCGATGCCGAATTCCTCCACCGGTACGCCCGTCGCCTTGGCGGCGAAGAAGTGGCCCAGCTCGTGGATGATGATAAGCACCGAGAGGGCGACAATACCAACGACTATGGTCAGTATCACGACTTGTCTCCAACGAGCCGCCTAACCTTATCCCGGGCCCAGTCGTCCGCCGCCACTATGTCCTCCAGTGTGGGTCTGGTCTCGGCTTTATGCTCGTCCAGCGTTTGCTCCACCAGTTTGGGTATATCGGTGAATTTGATTTTCCCGGCCAGGAATTGCTGCACGGCAATCTCGTCGGCGCCGCAGAGCGCGGCTGGGTAAGTTCCCCCCTGCTTGCCCGCCTCTATGGCGAGCCTCAGGCAGGGGAAGGCATCAAAGTCGGGGGGCTCGAAGGTCAATTCTGGCATGTTCTCCCAGTCGAGTCGGGGTAGGTGGGGGTTGGTCAGACGCTCGGGGTAAGATAGGGCATACTGGATGGGCAGGCGCATGTCGGGCTGGCTCAACTGGGCTTTGATCGAGCCGTCGGCGAATTCCACCATAGAATGCACGATGCTCTGGGGGTGAATTAGAATCTTTATACTATCAAGGTGCATATCAAAGAGCCAGCGGGCTTCGATTGCCTCCAGGCCCTTGTTCATCAGTGTGGCCGAGTCGATGGTGACCTTGTTGCCCATTTGCCAGGAGGGGTGTTGCAACGCCTGCTCGGGGGTGACCTTGGCCAGCTTGGCTTTGGAATAGTGCAAAAAGGGGCCGCCCGAGGCGGTGAGTATAACCTTGGACGGCTTGACTATCTCGCTCTCAAGGCACTGCCAGATGGCGCTGTGCTCGCTATCAACGGGTATAATCTGCGCACTATTGCTTCTGGCTTCAGCGGTGATAATACCGCCGGCCATGACCAGAGCTTCCTTGTTGGACAGGACTACCTGTTTACCCGCCCGCACCGCCGCCAGCGTCGGCTTTAGCCCCCATTTCCCTGAGGTGGCGATTACTACAATGTCTATCTCGGGGTGGCGGGCCATCTCTTCCATCGACAGGAATTCGTATTCGGTGGTGGTGGGGGGTGGGGTCTTGGTCTCCTGATGGAAGACGAAGCGGGGCTGGAACTTGGCTATCTGTTCGGCGAGGAGGTTAGTATTTCTACCCCCCGCCAGCCCGATGACGCTGAAGTGACCGGGGAGAGCGTCGATTACTTCCAGAGTCTGGTGGCCTATAGAGCCGGTGGAGCCGAGGACGGCGACCCGCTTTACTATATAGCCCATACTACATAATAGTATACCACGACACCAGCAAAGACAATGCTATCTATCCTGTCCAGAAAGCCGCCGTGTCCCGCCAGCAGGCTGCCCGAGTCCTTGACGCCCGTGCTGCGCTTAAGCAGGGACTCAGCCAGGTCGCCGAGCTGACCGAAGAGACTAACCAAAAAGCCCAATAGTACCGCCTGCCCATAGCCGATGGGGAGCTGGAAAGGGGTGGGGAGGGTGAATAGGATGGTGATGACGACAGCTCCCATAAACCCAGCTGTGGTACCTTCCCACGTCTTACCGGGGGAGATGCGGGGGGCGAGCTTGTGTCGGCCCATCGCCCTGCCCACAAAGTAGGCGGCGGTGTCGGAGGCGAAGGTGACAATTATGGCCAAAAATACCCAGTTGCGTCCGTCTTCCAGACCTCTCAAGCCGACCAAGTAGCTTAAGAGCCAGCCCACATAAAGGATGCCGCCCAGCGTCCAGGCCCAGTCGAGGAAGGCGCCCTCCCGGCGCTGGCGCACCAGCAGCCAGACCAGCGACAGCACCACGCCCGAGGTGATTAGAATCGGTGGGGCGAGATAGCGATTATCAAGCTGGGGACTGATAATGATTAACAGCGTCCAGAGCAAGCCGAAAAGGGTGAGGGGGACTATCTTTAACTTCTCCCCCATCTTATAGAACTCGAAGACGGCCAGCAGCCCCCATGTGGCCACCAGTATGGTGAGCCAGGGGAGGGGCTGGTCGAACCAGACGGCGGCGACCAGAATGGGGATGCCCCAGAGCGCGGTGAGCAACCTTTTCTTGAACATACTATACTACAGGGCGCCAAAGCGCCTTTGCCTCTGGCTGTAGGCGAGAAGCGCCTTGTCAATCTCCTTATTATCAAAGTCGGGCCAGAAGACCTTGGTGGAGTAGTATTCGCTGTAGGCGGCCTGCCAAATCAAGAAGTTGCTGATGCGTAGCTCGCCGGCGGTGCGGATGACCAAATCTACCTCGGGTAGGCCCGCGGTATAGAGATAGCTATCGAACAATTGTTCGTCTATTTTCTGGGGAGGGACGCCCTTGGCTATAATCTTGCGCACGGCATCCAGAATCTCGGCGCGACCGCCGTAGTCAAAAGCGAAGCTAACCGTCGTCCCCTTGTTGTCCCTGGTTAGCTCCACTGCTTTGGTTATGGCCCGTTGCAAGCCCGCGGGGAGGTTTTCCAGGCGGCCCAGGTGGCGGATTCTAATGCCGTTTTTGTGCAGCTCTAGGGTCTCTTTATCTATAGCTTCTTGCAGGAGGTTAAGCAAGCCATCAATCTCTTCTTTGGGGCGCTTCCAGTTTTCGGTGGAGAAGCCGTAGAGGGTGAGGTATTTGAGGCCGAGCCGACTGAGGTATTCAATCACCGAGCGCACTCTTTCCACGCCGGCTTGGTGGCCTTCGAGGCGGTGCAGACCGCGCTTTTGCGCCCAGCGGCCGTTGCCGTCCATAATAATGGCGATATGGTCGGGGAGGGGAAGGACCTTTTTCTTAGCCGATGAACCGGCCGTCGCTCTGCTACTCATAATAAATAGAGGTGTGCTTTAACACACCTGCTCTTTCCCAGACCTTAGCTAGACCTCCATGAGCTCGGCTTCTTTATCTCGGGCTATCTGGTCGATGTCGGCGATAAAGCTGTCGGTCACCTTTTGCAGCTGGTCCTGGGCGCGCTTTTGCTCGTCCTGTGATATCTCCTTGTTTTTCTCCAGTCCTTTAAGCTCGGTCATGGCTTCACGACGATGGTTGCGTAACACTATCTTTCTTTCTTCCACCCGCTTATGCACTATCTTGATCAGCTCCTGACGGCGCTCTTCACTTAAAGGGGGGAGGTTGAGGCGGATGAGGTTGCCGTCGCTGGCGGGGTTTAAGCCCAGTTCGGACTTGAGGATCGCCTTTTCTATATTGGGGATGGTGCTCCTTTCCCAGGGCTGGATGACGAGAAGTGTGGCGGCGGGGGCGGAGATGCCGGCAATCTGGTTGAGGGGGGTGGGTACGCCGGCGTAGTCTACCTTGATGTGCTCAATGAGGGCGGGGGTGGCGTGGCCGGTGCGGATGCTGGCCAGCTCCATGCGCAAGCCTTCGACCGAGGCCCGCATCTTTTCTTCCGTTGTCAATAAAACGGGGCTAACCACTCTACTGCTCGCTGTAGACCAGGGTGCCGATAGGGTCACCGGATACCGCACGCTCTATGCTGTTGGGCGCCTGAAGGTCGAAAACGATAATGGGCAACTTGTTTTCCAGGCACAGGGATAGGGCGGTGGCGTCCATTACTTCCAGGCGCAGGTTAAGCATCTCGAAGTGGGTGAGTTTGTCAAACTTCTTGGCCTTGAGGTCGACAACCGGATCGGCGCTGTAGATGCCGTCGACGTTGTTCTTGGTCATCAGCAGGACCTGGGCTTCAGTCTCTATAGCGCGCAGGGCGGCGGCGGTGTCGGTGGTCATATAGGGGTTGCCCGTGCCCGCGGCAAAGATAACGACCCGGCCCTTTTCCAGGTGACGGATGGCGCGGCGCCTGATGTAGGGTTCGGCTACCTGGTGGATGGTTATGGCCGTCTGCATCCGGGTGGGTACTCCCTGGCTTTCCAGGACATCCTGAAGAGCGAGGGCGTTTATCACGGTAGCCAGCATGCCCGCATAGTCAGCGGTGACACGGTCCATGCCTTCCTTTTCCGCCTTGGCCCCGCGCCAGATGTTGCCGCCGCCGACGACGATGCCGACGCCGACCTCCATGGCGATTACCTTTTTAATCTGCTGGGCGACCTTGAGCAGGGTGGCGGCGTCAATGCCATAGTCGGTGCCGCCGCTGAAGGCTTCGCCGCTGAGTTTAAGCAGGACCCGCTTGTATTTCGCCGCGCTCATTATTCTGATTCTTGTTCGCCCAGTTCGAACCGGGCAAATCGGCCCACCTTGATGTTTTCGCCTACCCTGGTGATGGTATCGGTGATGATATCCTGAATGGTCTGTTCCTGGTCTTTGATATATGGTTGCTGTAGCAGGCAAGTTAGCTGAGGTTCTATATCAGCCCCTTTAGGCACTTCTTCTTCGGCAATGAACTTGGGGTTCATGGCGGCTACCTGCATGGCCAGGTTGTGCGCCAGTTGCTTGAACTCGTCGGTGCGGGCGACGAAGTCGGTTTCGCAGTTGAGCTCAATCATGGCACCGACCCGACCCCCGGTATGGATATAGGCTTCAATCAGTCCCTCGGCGGCGGTGCGCTCCGCTTTCTCCTTGGCCTTGAGCAAGCCCTGCTCTTTGAGAAACTCGAGCGCCTTTTCCCGGTTGCCCTCGTTTTTCTCCAGGGCGTTGCGGCACTGCATGATGCCCGCGCCGGACTGCTCTCTCAGCTCTTTTATCGACTCTAGCGAGATTTTCAAGCTCCTTCTCCTTTAGGTTCGTCAGCGGGTTCAGCTTCTTCTTCATCGGGGGCGCCCGCGGGGGTATCGTCGGGGGTGAAGATGAGGGGTTCGGTCATTTCGGGCATGCCTTCCTCGGGGGCACCGACTAGAGCGGCTCCGCCCGTCTTGCCCTCGATAATGGCGTCGGCAATCTTGCTGCATATCAGCTTGATGGTTCTGATGGCATCGTCGTTGGCGGGGATGGGGTAGTCTATATCGTCGGGGTTGCAGTTTGTATCAACTATGGACACCACGGGTATGCTCATCCGCCTGGCTTCGGCGATGGCTATCTTCTCTTTGGTGGGGTCGATGATGAATAGGGCATCGGGGAGCTTGGTCAGCTCCTTGAAGCCACCCATCTGGCGATTGAGTTTGACGATTTCTTCACTTATCCTGAGCGCTTCCTTCTTGGGCAGGCGCTCGAAGTCGCCGCGGTTTTGCTGGTCTTCGAGGCGGACGAGGTAGTCGATGCGAGCTTGGATGGTAGCGAAGTTGGTCAGCACCCCGCCCAGCCAGCGCTGGTTGACGTAGAACATGCCGCAGCGTTCGGCTTCCTGCTCGATAGACTCCTGGGCCTGTTTCTTGGTGCCGACGAAGAGGATGCTGCCGCCTTCGGCGGCTACCTCGCGCACAAAGTCACAGGCTTTATCCAACATTGCCGCCGTTTGCTCCAGGTCGATGATGTGGATGCCGTTGCGCTTGGTGAATATATATTTCTTCATAGCCGGATGCCAGCGGCTGGTCTGGTGGCCGAAGTGGGCACCGGCTTCTAACAGCTCCTTTATTGTGGCGGTATCAGGCAAGCTTGGTCTCCTTTCCAGTCAGCTCTCTTATAGTCAGTTTAACAGTATATCATACTGCACGCTTGGCAACAATATCGTTTTCTATTGATAAAAGTGTGCCAAAGCCTTATTATAAAAGCAGGGAGGAGCCGGGATGCAGATTAAGAAAACATACAGCCAGGTCCAGCCGGAGTTGCTTTATGACGAGGTCAAGGACTTTGTCCTCAAGCAGGGGGTGGTAGTGAACGAAGCCAAGCTGGGGACATACTCTATGCCTGAGGATTCCTCCTCGTTTATCTCGCGGGGCGTTTTGACCTTTAAGAGCGGGGGCAAGGAATGCCTGAGGGCCCATATCGTAGGTTCGGCCCGGGGCGATACCAAGCTGATAATAGATATCGACGATAAGCTCTTCCCTAAAGCCAAGGTCGCTGCTCTGGAGCAGGACTTGGACTTTATCTTCAGTTCCTACGAAGTAAAGCGCCGCTAGAGGCGCTCTGCTGCTACCCCCACCCGCCACGGCACTGTGCTATAATTTAATGGTGGCCATCAAGACAGTAGCTACCAACCGCAAGGCTTACCACAACTACCATATCGGCGAGAAAGTGGAGGCGGGCATCGCCCTGACCGGTACCGAGATAAAATCGTTGCGAGCGGGCAGGGTGAGCCTGGAACGCGCACATCGCCCGCTACGACGCCGCCAGCTACATGAGCCACGAGCCGAGGCGGAAGCGCAAGCTGCTTTTGCACCGCAAGCAAATAGACAGCCTGACCAGCCAGGTGGTGGAGAGGGGTTTTACTTTGGTGCCCCTCAGGGTGTATATTAAAGACAGCCTGGCCAAGGTGGAGATAGCCTTGGGCAAGGGCAAGAAGCTCTACGATAAGCGGGCGGCTATCGCCCGCCGCGATACGGACAGGGAGATGGAAAGGGCGGTTAAGCGAAGGGTGAGGTAGGGCTTTAACAATTGAATAGGGGGACGCGTGGGTTCGACAGGGGAGGTATGTTGCAGGATTGCAGGCTGAGGTGCCGTTACCTCATTAAACTGGCGGCAAAAAACAACTGGCGAACCTGAATTCGCTTACGCAGCCTAACTAAATTAGGCAGCGCGCTCGCCCCACCTCTCCTCAATGGGTGGGGGTCGGGTGTCGAAAAGTTGAGGTGCCGCCGCCCCGACGTCGGTGAGGGTGTGCGAAAGAGCTATCGGCTGGCCCGGTTAAACTCGGTCGGTTGAGGTTATTCGGGCGAGATTAAAGAGCTGACTAAGCCTGTAGGATATCCTGGGCAGCTTCTTTTGGACGGGGAGTTCGACTCTCCCCCGTCTCCACCAGAAATTTTCAAGGCGCTGGCTTTTATGCCAGCGCCTTGTCTTTATAATTGGCGATAATCGGTTCATTTCGTTGCTGATAAAGAGGTTGGCCTCGGGGAAGCGTTGCACCATGGCGTAGTAAAAGCCGGCGACATCGTCGGTTTCGGCCAGCACTTCATCGGTGGCGATAACGTAGTCCTTGGTGAAATCGAAGGAGCTGTGGTCAAAGGGCATGCCCGGTTTCTGGTGGCCGGGAATGATGACCTTGGCGTCCAATTTCTCTAAGCGCTCGATGTCGGCCACCCACTGCTTGCGTTCTTCCTCGGTAACCTCGCAGGTAAAGGGGTGGGCCTGGTTGAAGAGAACGTCGCTGCCGTAGAGGGTCTTTATGGAGGGTATCCAGACCGCCGTGTTGTATTTCATGTCCCCCATCACCTCCGGAATGATCTCGATACGTATTCCTTCCAGCTCGAAGTAGTTATCGGCAAGGGGCTCGATTTTAGCCGTTTTTCGGGGGACGTTGATGGGGCCTATCACTTTTTCCCAGTGTTCGACTTTGCCGA
>SMTZ1_10007511_pt1 | contig 10912 bp, 8 predicted proteins | sample DeeMarSWOR136_30_FD_25667 | JGI IMG/M metagenome (IMG submission 25667)
TAATCTTTTTTAATCCTTCAATTGCAACTATATTTCCAACTGGGACTCGTTCAACCTGTTCCCTTCTTTGACCCATAAAGATAGCTGTTCTTTGTATAGTACCATAATCATTTTCTCTCAATAAAAATACCTTATCTCTTTTTAAACACTTTCCCGAAAAAATTCTGCCTGTTGCGACTAAATCATGTTTATCCACTTGTACTTTACTCAAACAAATTACTAATGGACCTTCTGGATCACAATTTAACATTGCTTTTCCTATCTCTGAATTTATATCTCCCTCCCAAATTTTGCCAATTCTGTACTTTTGAGCTCCTACAGGATTAGGAAGATGATCAACAACCATTTCTAAAATAGCATTATGTATTGGCAAAAGAACAGCTAAGTCGGCATAAGTTTCCTTAGAATAAGTTTCTTTTTCATATCTTTTCTTAATATCAGTAAATTTAATATCACTCTTCTGTAAAATTTTTAAAGTAAATCCCCATTTATGAAGTGCTGACCCGAATGCAACATTTCCTTTTAAAGGAGAAACTTGCCATTCCTTATCGAATGGTTTATCCGCAAATCTTTTAATCAGTGTATTGAAATCATTAATAATCCGGATATACTTTTTTCTGATTTGTTCATCTGTAAGTTTTAATTCTCTTATTAAACGATCAACTTTATTGATGAATAAAACTGGTTTTACGCGTTCTTGTAATGCTTGCTTAATAACAGTCTCAGATTGAGTAATAATTTCCTCAACAGCGTCTACTACTACAACAACACCATCAACTAGTCTTAAAGCCCTTGTGACTTTTCCACTAAAATCTAAATGACCTGGGGTATCAACTAAATTGATTAAAAAAGGTTCATAACCTTTAAGTGATTTTTCATAGTATAATGAAATATTAGCTGATTTCATTGTTATGCCACGTTTCTGTTCCTCTTCCAAATAGTCCAAAGCCCGAGCTTCTCCAGCTAAATCCGGTGATAAGAAACCTGCTTCACTTAGGAGAGAGTCAGATAGTGTGGTTTTGCCGTGGTCTATATGGCCAACAAGACCAAAATTTCGAATATTTTTTGTCTTTTCCATTAAATTTAATATTTCCGTGATTTCTTTCCTGTGAGGCATTCTCTTCAAAAAATTTTTTCTTAAATGATATTATTGATTATTATCTCTTTGATTAAAATTTTAGTATTTCATATCTGAGAATTAGCGGGAAATGATTTTTCTCGCAACTCAAGATCTTCTTCATTTAATTGATATCACAAATATCAATCTCAGTTGGGTCAGATAGCGCATTAAAAAATCATTTCCCTTAGATTTATAGTCAAAAGTTATACATTAAGTTATGCTTTGATATTAAACTGATAATAATTTAATAATTAACCTCTCCTTTAATTTTAACAATCCTTCCCTCCACTTTTAACCTGTTATCACAAAATAACTCTATAGCTTTCGGAAAGATTTTATGTTCCCATTCTAAAACTCGGGGTCCTAAAGTATCTTCAGTATCCGTATCATATACAGGAACACATTTCTGTAATATTATAGGTCCATGATCGGAAAGATTATCAACAAAGTGAACCGTACAACCAGTAACTTTTACGCCATATTCTAAAACATCTCTATGAGCATGCATACCTTTAAAAGATGGTAATAATGCAGGATGGATATTCATTACTTTGCCTTTGAAGACATCCAGAAATTTTTTACTTACTAATCTCATGTAACCTACTAATACAATTAATTCACAATTATTTTTTTTAAGTACATCTATCATTAGTTGATCAAATTCTTCTCGCGGTCTATCTAAATATTTATCAGATTCTATTAATACAAAAGGAATATCATGGTTTTTTGCCCTTTCCATACAAAAGGCTCCAGCTTTATTGCATATAAGGATTTTTACGGTCGCTTTTTCTTTTAAGATTCCGTTTTCACATGCTTGTACAATCGCTTCAAAATTAGATCCACTGCCCGAGGCTATAGCTCCAATTTTTACTTTTGGCATACTCCTTTTAGTCTTCACATTTAAAAAAAGTTTACTTGATCAATTGATTTATCTGTTAATAGAAATGAACCTAATTGCTAAAATTATAGAACTGTTTATAAAACTATAATGATAATCTTTTTATTTGATTAACTTATATAAAATATAGAAATTAGAAGTTATTCATTCTTAAATTAATCTCTTATTTTAGTGAAAATATCTAAGAGAAAAATTTTCTAATTATTCAAACACATCATTCAAAAAAATTTAATGTATTTATGTATATACAATCTTTAAATAAGAAACAATAGGGTTTAAACCAATAATTTTCAATTCATAAGAAGAAAATTCTAAAAAATAAATTTACAAAGAGCCATGTAATTCTCTCAAATTACAAAATAAAATCTTAAAAATTGAAAGATCATGAGTTTTGAAGACGAACTAAAAAGAATTAAAGAAGAGATAATACAAAGGCTTCCATCTGATATAGTGGTTCAAAAAATTGAATTTGAAGGTCCAGAAATAGCTGTTTATTCAGAAAACTCTAATTTTGACGTTTTAGAAAGTTCGGAAAGTCTAAAGGACCTTGCTAAAACAATGAGGAAGAGAGTAGTATTTCGTTGGAATGTAGAAAAACGAAAGGATCCTTCTGAAACAGAACAATATATTCGGAATTTAATCGGTGAAGAAGCAGAGCTTTCTAATATTGAATTTGATCATACCCGGGGCGAAGTTATTATAGAATCTGGGAAACCAGGTTTGGTAATAGGTAAAAAAGGTGTGAATTTAAAAGAAATAAGGGCAAATACTTTTTGGCAACCAAAGACTATTCGTACTCCCCCTTTAACCTCAATAACTATTCAATTAATTAGAGGAATGCTTAAAAAAGAAAGACAAAATCAAAAAGATATTTTATTACAAATAGGAAAAAGAATACACAGACCAACTCTCTTTAAGGACTTAGATATTAGATTAACTGCGCTTGGAGGGTTTAGGGAAGTAGGAAGGTCGTGTATTTTAATGCAGACTAGGGATAGTAATATCTTAATTGATGTTGGATTGAATGTTGGAAATAATAATGATAGATTTCCCAATTTTGATCTTCCTGAATTTTCCTTAAGAGATCTTGATGCTGTAATAATTTCTCACGCTCATTTAGACCATTGTGGAATGGTCCCATTTCTTTATAAATATGGATATAGAGGACCTGTATATTGTACACTTCCTACTAGAAATCTTGCTACAATGTTACAATTAGATTTCATACAGATCTGTGAAAAAGAGGGAATTCCACCACCTTATTCAAAACGAGATGTAAAAAGTTCAGTATTGCATACTATTCCTCTATCATGGGGAAAAGTAACAGATATCGCACCAGATATTAAATTAACTTTACATAATTCAGGTCATATTTTAGGATCCTCAATGGTTCATTTACACTTTGGAAAGGGTGGTTATAACTTTGTTTACACCGGAGATATGAAATTCCAGAAGACTAGATTACTTGAAAGAGCAGCAGTGAAGTTTCCACGTGTTGAAAGTCTACTTATCGAAGCAACCTACGGTGGACCTCAAGATAGAATACCAAGCCGACAAGATTCTGAACGAGAACTAAAACAAATATTAAATTCAACTCTTAAGCGAGGAGGTAAAGTTCTTATTCCTGTATTAGCAGTGGGAAGAGCACAGGAGCTTATTATTATATTAGAAGAATTTATTTCAAAAGGTATTATTGATAGAGTTCCTATATATCTCGATGGTCTGATTTCTGAAGCTACTGCAATCCACACGGCTCATCCTGATTTTCTAAGTTCAGATCTAAGAGAGAAAATATTACATCAGGGAAAAAATCCATTTTTAAGTGACTTTTTTACTACAGTCAGCGCTCAAGAAGAAAGACAAGATGTTATTATGGGTGGGCCATGCATAATCATGGCTACAAGTGGAATGTTAATTGGTGGTCCTTCTGTCCAATATCTTAAAAATTTAGCTGAAGATAAAAAAAATTCTCTCATTTTTGTTTCATATCAAGTTTCAGGTACTCTTGGGAGTCGTATCCAGCGCGGATTTAGAGAATTCCAATATATTAATGATAGGGGTCGAACACAGCTTGTAAAGTTAAACCTTAATGTTTTTACACTTGAGGGATTTAGTGGACACTCATCAAGAAGTCAAATCTCTCAATTTTTACGAAGAATTCAACCAAGACCAAAACTAATAATAACCAATCATGGAGAAGAAACTAAATGTGTTAGTCTTTCTACGATGATTCATAAAAAGTTGAGAAAAGCCACAAAATCACCTAAAAACAGGGAAACTATTTCATTAAAATAAACACTATTCCTTCTTCTTCTATTTTTATAGTTAATTCTCCGAATTTTTAATTGCAAAATAAATCTCGGACAAAAAAACTCAAGAAAATTTTTTTAAAAAACAATTATTTATTAATTTAAAATTTTTCTTTGTGGTATATTTGAGAGTTAAAAGTTTCAATTTAAAAGATCATCGAACTACTTTAATTAGACATATTGTTCAAATTGTTGCATTTCTAATAATCAATTATCTAATACTTGAGTTTATTTTCTCTATAAATTTATTAATTATTGAAAACCTTGTAAAGGTTCTCCCGGTTTTAAATTCACCCAGAAATCCCCTTTCTAAAGGTGCTGGTATCCTTGAATACATTTTTTACCTTTTAGCTCAAGGTATTTTTCCATTTCTTCTTATCGCCATATTAATAATTGTTTTAATAATTACTAATAGATTCTTTTGTGGGTGGATTTGCCCAGTTGGAACGATACAGGATATTTGTGCGGCATTTCCGGTAAAAAAGAAAGTTGTAAAAAGCCAAGGACTCCTTAATCATAAGTTCTTACTAAATATAAAATATGTATTTATTATTGTTCTCGTTATTATCATTGTTCCTTTAGGAGTATCAAAAAATGCTAATATTCTATTTTATTTAGAATTTAAAACTCAACTAGGTTTATTCGCGGATAAACCGGTAGGATTTTTCTCATTATCTGAATTCATTTTTGTACAATTACCTAAAATTTTTGAAGAAATATTTTTAAGTGCAAGTTTACAGCCTCTTTTTCCAAGTTTTTGGGGTTTTCTCATTTATGCTTTTTATTTCTTAGTTATAATATTATCTTTCTGGTATCCTCGAATATACTGCAGATATTTTTGTCCTTTTGCTGCAGTCGCTTCTGTTATATCTGATTTCTCATTTTTAAAGTTATCAAGAAACCCTGTAAAATGTGTAGGGAGATCGGAATGTGGAGTTTGTGAACGAGTTTGTCCAAAACAAATAAGAATCCTTGATGAGCCATTTGAATTTTTTACTGGAAAGGGAGAATGTAATTTATGCTTAAAATGTAAAGAAAAATGTCCTTACGATGCTATAAATTTAAAATTCATAAATTTCTAGATTTTAACTTTCTAATATTTATAGCAATTTTTTTTTAAATATCGATAATTCTTAGAAGATTTACAAAAAAAAATATTTAGTAATGGTACAAGACGATTTTTTAAAAAAAATTATGGAATTAGTAGAATTTCAAAGAAATCTAAAAAAATTAAGACTAAGCATCCTAATTCCAATATTATCCATAAATTCCTTTTTAAACTCCTTATTGGCTTAAATGGTTTTCCGGAATAATTTATCGTATTATAGATAAAAATCATAAACCAAGCAGTTACCATAAACACAATTGGTAAAATTAATGACGTTAAAGTACGTCCTGCGAAATCTAAAAAATATTTATAACCTAAAATCGAAAATGCAGTCATTACAAGAGTAAAACCAAGACCGAATGTATATTCCGCAAAAGCCACGAATCTAAATACTTGTTTTTCAGGAAGGTTTTTTGACTTCAATTCAAAGTTTGCTTTTGAATTCGCTGAAACTGAATTAACAAACAAAATGAATGAAAGCATTAAAAGAAAAGTGACGGTTATTATTCCATAGGAAGGTTTAAATTGCCAAATTAAAGCAAGAATAGTTAAAACAGCTCCTATCATCGTAGTACTGAGAATTATCCAATCTTTTACATTGATTTTTGTATTATTTTGTTCTTGTACCATAAATTTTCACAAATAACTTTTTACAAAAATATATATAATGTATAGATTAAAAATGTAAATTATTTAATTGAATTAAACATTCTATTTAGGCTTTTTTTTAAAAATTTACCCCCCAAAATTTCAATTTATTTTTCTAGAAGAAAATTTTAAAGAGTTAAGATTAAAAAAATAGCTTTATTTTAAGGTATTATAAAACATAAGAAATGTTATAATATCTAATTTATTGGAGGTTTCAATAATGGATCATAATAAAGTTGAAAAATTCAAAAGTCTGCTTTCTGATGATCATTTAATTGGACCTTTAGGAATTAGAAATTCTCAAGCAAAAAGGTTTTATGATGAGAATGATGTTTATCCGGATGTAAGACCCCCCTTTTTTCGCGATGTTGATAGGATTGTTCATTCTCTATGCTTCTCCAGATATATTGATCGATCTCAAGTTTTCTTTAATCTTAAACCCTTTAATGCTAATATAACTCATAGAAGCCTCCACGTAAAATTAGTAGCAAGAATTGCTCAACAAATAGGACGGATACTCAAACTCAATACAGATTTGATTGAAGCAATAGCTTTGGGACATGATCTTGGGCATACCCCAGCAGGACATTTAGGAGAGCTAATCTTAAATGAACTTAGCCGAAATTATCATTTAGGAGGTTTTCTCCATAATGCCCAAAGTGTAAGATGGTTATTCTATTTAGAGAAAAGGTTTCCAAAAAAGCCAGCAAAGGGATTAAATCTAACTCTACAAACTTTAGATGGCATTTTATGTCATGATGGTGAAGTAAACGAGAGAGAACTTAAACCTCTTGAAGTAAATGGTAAAAGCTGGGAAGATCACTTTAGAGAATATAATGATGCTTTTGGTGAAAATAATATTAAACGGATTCCTATGACTTATGAAGGGGTAGTAGTTCGGTTTTCAGATACTATTGCTTATATTGGAAGAGATATAGAAGATGCTATACTCCTTAAATTCATTAAAAGAACAGATATACCTGAAAATTGTAAAAAAGTACTTGGAGATACTAATCGAAAAATAATTTATAATTTAATAATGGATTTAATCGGATTTAGTTATGAAAATGAAATTATAGGTTACAGTAAAGATATTTTTAATGCACTAAAAGAGTTAAAGAAATTTAACTATGAAAAAATATACAATAAAAGAGATTTATACTACAATCATGATTTAGAAGTCTCTTATATGAAAAAATTAAAAGAAAAATTTGAATTAATTTTTAAAAGTTCTTTTTATGATTTAGAACATGAATATTACGATGCTCCGATTTTCAAGGATCATATCGAATATATTGATGATAAAAATTATAGTACTTATTACCAACCATTAAGAGAGAAAGACCAACTTGCTTTAATTGTTAGGGATTACATTGCTGGAATGAGTGATAAGTACTTTAATGACATTTACGAGAGATTTAAAAGCTTAAACTAAAATGATTAATGCCTTTTATAATAAAGATAATTTAAATTCCAAATGGGTTTATTAATGTTTGATTTTTTTTAAAAGAGCATTGAATTAAATTTTTTTTTTACATTTTTTATTTCAATTTAAAATGCTATTATGAGGGGATTACACAAGGAGGATATATTTATACGGGGTTTTGTTTGTTTCAGTCACGGGGTTTTAACCCTATACATAGGGTAAATTTTAAAAATAGTTTTAAAATTAAATTTTTTTAAATCCTCCCTTAAAATTTAGTGTAATCCAATAAAATATAAAATCATATTACAATAAAAATCTATCTCTAATCAGATAACGATTTTTTAATTATAAAAAAAATCCTTAAAGAAAATTTTTTTAGATGCCTTTTATTATAAATAATTAATTTTAGAAAAGCCCGATGGTGTAGTGGCCAAGCATTTGGGACTCTGAATCCCGAGACCACGGTTCGAATCCGTGTCGGGCTATTTTTTACTCATTCTCAACCTGTTCTTTTAATGATATGATATCCGAATTGACTTTTAACTGGTTGAGAGATTTCTCCAATTTTCAATTTGGTGCACGCATTCCAAAATTCAGGAACCATATCTCCTTTTGAAAATTCCCCTAAATTTCCACCTTTATTCCTACTTGAGCAAGTTGAATGTTCTCTTGCTAAGTTCTCAAAATTCATTCCCCCCTTGATATCTTCATATAACTCCTGAGCTTTAGTAAATTTATCAACTAAAATATGAGAGGCTTTAATTTTTCCCGCTTTAATAGGAGCACCTCCTTTGGAAGTTGGATTTTGCGATTTCTTACTCTTTTGAAAACCTTTTCCATATTTGCTTTTTCCCATAAAACATCCTCCTTTTATTATATTAACTCTTCCTTTTTTGTTCGTTTCTTAATTCTGCACTTTTTTTCATAATTTGCAAAAATAAATCCTTTGTGGTTTCTGGGGGGATAAACTCTGAATCTTTTTTAACGAGAGATATAGCATGTTCGGGACAACTTACAACACAATTACCACAGCCAATACATCTTTCAAGATTTACTGATGCTATATCATCAGTTATTAGAATAGCATCCATTTGACAACGGCGTAGACATGTTTTACAACCACTGCATAAATCAGGATCAACTTCAGCTAAGTAATTAGAATAAATAAATTCCCATGGTTTTTCGAGTTTCTTTAAATTAATAAGAAGATCGCAACAACAACCGCAACAACAACATACATAATTTGGTTTTTGAGAGTTTGTTGGTTGAATAATTAATCCATCTTCTTGCGCTCTTTCAATAATTTTAAGAGCTTCTTCTTTTGAAATCAATCTTCCATATCCCCGATAAACTGCATTTATCGCAGAACTATTAAATGTAAAACAATGTTCACGCGTTTTTGTTTGCTTACATGGATTACCAAGGAGTTCTTTACCCTTTTTACATATGCAATCTTCTACAGAAATATTTTCTGCTTCTTTAATTAATTCTCTTAGAATATCATAGGTAGCAATATTGTGTTGTGGTTCAATGCTTTTTTCAACTGGGATTGTTCTTAATTGATTTATTTTAGTACTCATAAACTCCTCTCGAAAGCCTTCTTCCATATATCGTTCAAAATTTTCATAGAATTCTTTTGTCATCCTCCCTAATTGATATTCAAACATCCCTACCACTAAAAACCAATTTTGATATAAATTTTTATGACCATTGCTTTCTTCAATTCTTGTTATTCTAATTGCTCCCTTTTTATGCATTCTCTCCAAAATCTCTTCAAGCTGTTCTTGGGTCATTCCAAATCTCTTCACACGACGATATATTGTTTTCAATGGTTCAGGTACAAATCTTAAATTTATAGCGATTTGTGCTTCTTCTGGTGAGAATATAAATTTTAATATTTTCAGTTCTACTCCTGATTCCGTAGCAGGAAATCCGATCGGTAATTTATCAAGATGTTTTTGTAATTTATGATATATTTCAGGATCATTCACTTTTAAAAATGATTTTTCATGAGTCAACTTTATATCCCCTGATAATCAATATAAAATATAGGATATATGAAATAGGGAAAATTAGTTATTAAAATTTATTCCTTTAAAGAAATGTTTCTAAATTAATATAAAATTGAGACATTTAATTAACAATGGCGTATCTAAAATTCTTGATTTCTTCGATTCCATTTATTTCTACTACAATTTTTTGAAACTCCTCGACACTTGCTTCAACTAACATGAATATTACAAGATTATTTCCTTGAAAGTGCTGATGTTTACTAACTATAAAATCTTTAAATTCCATTTCGATTTTATTTAATTTCTTTAAAATACTTGTTTGGTGAGCAGTAACAATCACGATATTCCCTAATATAGTTTTATTGACTGGCCCTAAACTGCCCAAACTTTCAATATTTGAAATCTCCATCGTTGACATCAATCTTAGCAATGCATCTCTAATTAGTTTAGATTTATTTTCATACTGATTTCTAGATACTAGTTTATTAATAAATTGTTTAAGATTTTCGTTAATCGATATTGAAATAATTGGAATTTTTAACACCTATTTTTGTTAAATGCGTTTTTCTTCTAATATAAATAATTTATGACTTAATATATAAATATTCTTAACCAAATTTATAAGAATAAATTATAATTTTATAGCTCGAGAAATTACATTCTTAAATTTTTCTACATCTTCTACTAATTTGTCGGCATCCTCGTCGCGTATTTTTTCATCTTTGCCGTATTTATTCAATTGAGTAAGCCAAAATTCAATTCTGCCTAATATAGCTTCGTTATCACCAACAAGCCCTCTTAACCTAACGAAAGTATCATGTAATTTATTTCTTATATTTTGAGCTTTCCATCTAAGCATGCAATAATCTGAAATTTCAGCTAAATTTTGGGTAATAGCCATTACATCAATGGTTTTTTCTCTTTCTTCCGATTTGATTTTTCTAATTATATTAATTTCTTCGAATAATAATTCAATAATTTTAGCTAAGAATCCAGTTAATTGACCAGCATTGCCGCACCATACACGTACTTCTAAAGATTGGCTACCTTCAGAAACATATACTCTAGTTATTATTCTTCCGCCGGTGATTTTCGCTTCTGAACAAAACCATGCCTCAGCTTCATAATTACCCTTAGCATCAGTACCTTCATGAGAGGTGACAGAGCTAGTTTCAAAATTTTTTAGAGTTCTAATAGCTGCTCTATATGCTAATCGAGGATCTAAATCAGCAATTAGAAATGCGCGTGCGTCATTAGGGAGTGTTTGAATTGCTATTTGGCAATCTTCGATTGAAGTAAGAGAGGTACAAACAAGAGGGCATTTTATCTGAACTTCTTTTTTTCTAATATGTTGAGTATGCTTATCTCCTTTTGCATCTTTATACATTACA
>SMTZ1_10007704_pt1 | contig 10912 bp, 7 predicted proteins | sample DeeMarSWOR136_30_FD_25667 | JGI IMG/M metagenome (IMG submission 25667)
GAGGTAAATGTGAAATGAACGAGCCCCGCAAGAAAAATGAAGACCAGAAAGCAAAAATCATCGTACAGATTGCAGAGTTATCCAAGCTTCTCGGGATGATACCGTCCGATAGTACGATTAATATTCACGAACCTCTGACTCATAATTCAATGGTGTTATCAGATTGGCTTGATACTACGAGAGATTCATTTCTAAAATTATCTCTCTTGATCAGCAAAGCTCTCGATATTCAGTTGCAATAGGAGAGATGAACTTATAATTCGCTAAAGTCACTCGCGAGCCTTTTGCATAACTTTTTAGTTCACTGGACGCTAGTACCTCGCGCCGGTGACCATCTCGTTATACCGAAATAATGCATATTTTTTCTTTTCAAACAAATCTCGAGTGTTAAATAGAGATAGCTTTTTGGGAACCATAATAGCTTAAAAGAGCTAACATGAGAAAATTAGAAACAAAAAACATGCTCAAATTATCGGATGGCAGAAAGCTCTGTTTTGCTGAATATGGAGATCCACGGGGCAGTCCAATATTTCTATTCCACGGCAATCCTGGGTCCAGACTTTCATGGGGTCTATATCCTGGTTCTCCCTTCTTGCAAGACCTTCACCTTATTGCACCTGACAGACCGGGATACGGATTCACAGATTTTCATAAAAATGCCTTGGAATATTGGCCAAACGATATGGTTGAGCTTGCAAATCACCTGGGAATCGACAAATTTGCAGTTTTTGGACCTTCAGGTGGAGGGCCTTTTGCACTTGTTTGTGCATGGAAAATTCCAGATCGGATAACATCAGCAGGGCTTTTTGGCAGTGTTGGCCCTAACGTACCAGAAGCAACTGAAGGAGCTATTAAATCCTTGCGCTTGCTATGGAAAGTTGCCAATCCTTTGTTTTGGTTAATTAAACAACAGATGAAAGTTATGGCATTCATGGCAAAAAAGAATCCTGAAAAATTAGCCATAAAAATGAGAGACTTGGAATTGTCAGAATGGGATAAGGTGATTTTTGATCGCCCTGAGATAAGGAATGTTTTCAAAGTAACTTTTCCCGAAGCTTATAGACAAAATGGGATCGGATCTGCATATGATGCTTCAATCCCTGCAAAATGGCCCATTCCTTTGGATCAAATAAAAATGAAAGTGTATATTTGGCAAGCTGAACCAGACTTGCTTGTAGGAAGCATGTCGAAATACATCTCCAATAAAATACCTAATTCTCAATTGCAGTGCTTACCTGATACAGGACATCTTTGGATTTTAGATCATATGAGGGAAGTATTAGAAACCTTGATATCCGAAAAAAACGGTATAACAAAATCATGAACAAGGATCGAAGCCAGCAGCAGTTTTTTTGAACATTTGAGATCGTTGGAATCTCAGAGTGTATTTGAGCTTTTCTATGGCTTCGACCTGTTATGATTGCCCTTATCCACTCTTTCAACCCGTAATCTTGAAACCCCACGATGTTCTATTTATGTTGACTTGTAGTGGAAGAAATAACCGAAGGTGACTTGGCAGAACTCTATTTCACGAAGGCTCAATAGCTGCTATGAACGCTGCGTTTCTACACCTCCGAAAAGTCATCATTTGAAGATCATACCTTCCGCTTTCTCAACTCGATAGCTGGAGAGGGTTCTGGCAAGAAATCTTCAGTTTATGGCGAAAATGCTCTTCCCTCCTTTATTCCTTCCTCTCTCTCGATAGAGCTACTCCAAACCCCACCTTAAAGCCTCATCCCCTTGCCAATTCAGGAATCGCTGTCCTTGGCCGATTTTTCTTGACAAACTATCCCTTCTTTGATAGCTTCGCGGTGCACGCCGGAGCAAGTTTTGATTACACTATCTTAGTATTAAAGTTCAAGTTTCAAATAGCTAAAAAAATAGCGAGACTGTCGAAAAAGTCCCCAAGGAGATTCTTGGGGGAGATGCAGAAAAGAATGATCTCACAGAATGCGCTACAATCAATGATCTCACAATTACGAGGGGTCATGTGAGACCCACAAAAAACACCCATTAACTACACTGAAGGGTTTTTCGACAGTCTCAGCAGGTCTTAGTCTCGTTGGGACAAAGCCATCGAAAGGGAGGTGATGTCTGGAACAAATATGTAGGAATTTCTGTATTTATGCAGAGGAATAGAAACAGAAAGGAGCAACCAATGAAGAACTACAAGAAAATGATTTTTATCATGCTGGGAGTAATCTTAGGGCTAACCTTATTAATGAGTGCCTCTACTAAGGCGGCACCCGCTGCGGCCCCGGAAAAAACTATTACGCTAACATACGCTAGCGCATGGCCTCCGGCTCACCCTTTTTCTATCCCCGATGTGGCCTGGATTGAGAAGGTGGAAAAGGAGTCCGGTGGTCGTTTAAAGATCAAGCCTTATTGGGCGGGATCGCTGGTTGGTCTTCCGGCGGCTTATACCGAGCTCGTTAACGGGGTGGCTGACATCGCTTTGTTTTTTAGTGCGTTCACGAGGGCAGGTTTCAATCTCGACAAAATGATTACTTATGCCTATTTCGGTGTCTCCAACGTGGATACCGCACGCCGTATCTTTCACGAACTCTGGGCAAAATACCCTGAGCTCAAAAAGGAATATGCCGGTGTAAAAGTCCTCGCCACCCACAGTATCACTCCTTACAATGTTGGAACGGTGAAAAGACCCATACGTAAACTTGAAGACTTTGGGGGTTTATCATTGAAGGCCACCCAAGCGCATATTAAGGTTCTCGCCAAACTGGGAGCTGAGGGAATAGCAATACCTATGGGTGAGACTTATCTTGCAATGCAGAAAAACACTATAGGCGGCGCCCTTTTCCCTCCTGAGGCCCTGAGTTCACATAAATTTGCCGAGGTCGTGAAGTATTACACTCTCCTGAACATGGCTACCGGCCCTAACCCGCACAGGGGGATGAACTGGGCCTCTTGGAACAAGCTGCCACCTGATCTTCAGAAGGTTTTAGAAAACAATATTGAGTGGTGGGGAAAAGGGATTGATCACGAGATGGTCAAAACTGATGAGGTAGGAATGCAATTTGGCATAAAAGAAGGTACTGAAATAATTAATCTACCGCCAGAGGAATTAGGCAAATTATATAAGATTCTCGATTCCGTGGTGCTTGAAGAGGCGGAAAAGCTTAAGGCCAAGGGATTCCATAACGCTGTCAAGATCTATAATTATACGCGCGGACTTGTTGAAAAATATAAATAGCACTTGCGCCAATCATCTGGTATGCATTCAAGCTTGCGGAGGGCTGCAAAGGCTTGGGTGTAATTGGGAAGTACATGGGAAACAGGGTGATCGTTTCTTGTACTTTCCGGAGGGTGTTGTGACGTCTTTCATAAATGTTTTTCGCAAGATAAGCAATATCGGGGCACGTGTAGGATCTTACTTCCTGGTGGGCATAATGATTCTTGTCGTGGCCAGCATTGTTATTCGTCCCTTTGGGAGGGCCATACCTGGGAGCTACGAGCTGATCGAGCTGTTGATAGTTGTTACCGTTGCCTTTGCTTTTGCCTACACAATGGTGAAGCAAGGACATATATCGGTGAGTTTTTTGGTGTCTCGATTCAAACCGCGGGTCCAGGCAATCATTGCCAGTTTTATCTGGTTCTTAAGCTTGGGTATCTGGGGACTGATAAGCTGGGCGAATACTGGCTTAATGCTCGATAAGTGGTCCCGGGAACGGTCCCTATTTCTGGAGGTTCCTTTCCTTCCATTTCGGTTCGTATGGGTGTTCGGTCTACTACTTTTCTGCTTGGCTTTGGCGATTGAGGTGTACAACGCGGTAAAGGAGTCAATGAAACCATGAATCCGGTCCTTGCGGGTTTTATCGGTTTCGCCGTCCTTTTTACACTTCTTGCTTTAAGAATGCCCATTGGCAGCGCTATGGCCCTTGTCGGCTTTGGCGGGATATGGCATCTGATATCCGGGCAGGCTGCCCTTACCAAGCTAGCGACCGTTTCATTTGAGACAGTAGCCAATTACGAACTTGCTGTGTTGCCGCTCTTTCTGGCTATGGCTCATATCGTCTTCTCCACTGGAATGGGCAAAGACCTTTTTGATCTCGCCCACAAGTGGCTCGGAAATAGACCGGGAGGGGTAGCTATGGCTTCTGTCGCAGGATGTGCCGGTTTTGCGGCTGTCAGCGCCTCCAGCGTAGCCACCGCTGCTACCATGGGTCTGATTGCCTTGCCGGAAATGAGACGTCTAAAATATGACCCGGCTCTCGCAACAGGGAGCATTGCTGCCGGAGGTAGCATAGGTATCCTCATCCCTCCAAGTGGCGTGCTTATTATCTACGGTATATTGACCGAAACGTCGATAGGTAAGCTTTTCATCGCCGGCATCGTACCCGGTGTACTCGAGGCTGTCTTTTATATTGTAACTATTTATATCGTATGTCTTTTTAACCCCGCTCTTGGTCCCAAAGGAGAACGTTATAGTTTTAAAGAGAAAATATTAGCCTTCAAGAACTGCGGTGAGATCATCGGATTAATTATATTTGTCATGACAGGCCTGTTAGTTGGCTGGTTTACCCCTACCGAAGCCGGTGCGGCTGGCGCCTTCGGGGCTATTCTTTTCTCCTTAATCCGCAAGCGCCTCACCTGGCAAAAAATCAACGAAGCTTTCCTTGAAACCGTGAAAACATCGGGCATGGTTTACTTAATATTGATCGGCGCTTTAATCCTCAACGTTTTCGTAACGCTAACTCAAATCCCTTTCATTGTCTCAGAATATATAAATGGGTTAGCTCTACCGCCAAAAGCTATCATGGTAGTAGTGATGTTAGTGTATTTGGGACTTGGCTGTTTTGTAGATGCAATGGCAATGACCGTTCTCACCATACCAATCTTCTTTCCAATTGCTATACGCCTGGGATTTGACGCTCTATGGTTTGGGGTGCTGGTAGTAAGGGCAATGGAGATAGCGATGATTACTCCCCCTATAGGTATGAATGTATTTGTCATTTCCGGAGTAGCGCCGGATGTGCCGATTCAGAGGATATTCAAGGGCATCATGCCATTCCTTGTCGCCGATATATTACATGTGGCGCTTTTATTACTGATCCCGGCAGTCGTGCTGTTTCTACCCAGCATAATGGCTTGATATAGATAAGCCGCTATTGTCTGACAGCACAGTTCTTCGTTCTGAATAGGTGAAATCGGCTAATTCGCCAACAGGAGGCACTGTTTGAAATACCGCACAGAGTCGTTCACGTCAAGAAATTAACCGGAATATCTTGGCGCCGTCTTTACAGTACTGAATGATTGCTCAAGAAAAGGATATTCGTTCCAGGATCTTGATCGGGTAAAGAACTGCGGCAACTCATGCAACTCAAATATGGTCTTTACCGACGGTTTTTTCATCGTTCGGTCTCGGCATTAATCATCTCCGGTCGCTTCTCTTTGGGACATGCAAGGATGCTCTGAGTAAGTAGCCCCCCTTGGAGAAGCTGCCATGAGTCCTCTCCCCTCGGTCTCATCAGATCCTCGGAAAGCAGGATGCGATACTCTGAAGACAAAGAATACTCCAAAATCTCATGTAGTAACCGTCACGATCCGGTGGAAAAGGTCCACGCACACTTCGTTCCAGGCCTTTGCCACCCCTGCTGTGCGTTCCTCATGGAGAAAGCTATATACAGGGCCACCGGGGCCAGCCTCGCCATTATCAAGGCTATTACAGATTTCACAACCCTACCATTAGGGTTGTGCAGGTGGGTAGCTGATAGTATTGGGATTCCCAGGAATGAGCAATCACAGATACTGAGTTCTCAAGAAGGGGAGGTTATGACAGTTTGCGGTTTCCCAAGTCAGCTGTAAGTATCGCAAAAGATCAGACCCTAGTGAGGACGGGACCTCTTTATTTATGGAGTTTCAGACAAATTCGCATTCAATCAATCAAATAAAGGAAAACCAGAGTTTAAGAACAACAGGTAATATATTACAGACCATGTAGCTATTCGGATTTATAAAATAGGCTCATAGAAGAGGTGATAGTCTGGGAAATTGAGCCATATCCGTAACTGCGAATATTCCGAGCAAAGGAGACGCGCGCATGCAGTATAAAGACGATAATTTCAAAGGATTCAGAGATGTCAAAATCTATTACCAGTGCTGGCTGCCGGAAGGAACTAACAGGGCAGTATTATTAATATCGCACGGGTTTTCCGAGCACGGCGGGCGCTATGGGAATGTGGTCAACCACTTTCTCCCCAAAGGCTATGCGGTCTATGCGCTGGATCACCGGGGACACGGGAGGTCTGGCGGCGAACGTGCCCGGGTTGACGATTTCTTTGATTATATTAAGGACCTCAAGTCCTTTTTTGATATTGTACGTAAGGAGAACCCCAATGATAAAATATTCCTTATTGGTCATAGCTTGGGAGCCTTAATCGCCCTGGTCTATGCTGAGGAGTACCAGCACGAATTAGCTGGCTTGATAACTTCCGGTGCAGGTTCACCGAGACCCGAGGACCCACCGTTGCCGCTTCCGGCACCTGACGAGCCCATTTCTACCTCAATTCTCAGTCGTGACCCAGCAGTTATCGAAGCTTATGTCAATGACCCGCTCGTCTATCGGGGTCCGATACCACAAACCCTGGCGAAAATAAGGAATAGTATGATGAGCAAATTGCCCGGGTTGTTGCCGCGGATAAAACTGCCGGTCCTGATAATGGCAGGGACTGGTGTCTCAGACGCAGCGCGCAGCCAGGTGGTATTTGAATTTATCGGCTCAGAAGACAAGACGCTCAAGCTCTACGAGGGCTTACTGCATGAGATCTTCTGCGAGCCGGAACATCCGAGGGTTATGGCTGACCTGGAGGCATGGTTAGAAGCCCATGTATAGTTCTTCGATGCATGAGTTTTTAGAGTCCAAGCTGATGAGCCCGGGATAAACATTGTTGTCCCTTATCTCGTGCAAGAGAACAAGGGTAGGGGACAGTCAAATAGCGGTTGATGGCGGCTTTCATATCCTGTTGGTCATAGGCAAATCTATCAAGAGTTGTAGGGGATTGTCTCCTTGATCAGAGCCCCTTTTGCTTTGGGGAGGAATCTATTTATGGAGAAAGAATACATCATGGCCTTAGATCAGGGGACCACGAGTTCCAGGGCAATGATTTTTGATCGGCAGGGGAAAATCGTCAGCATGGCGGCTAAGGAATTCAGGCAGATCTTTCCAAGGCCTGGATGGATAGAACATGACCCTATGGAAATATGGGACACGCAAATGGAAGCTGCCCAGCAGGCTCTTGATTCTCTCAGTCTTTCACCCCAACGAATCGCCGCCATCGGGGTTACCAACCAGCGGGAGACGACCTTAATCTGGGATAAGGAGAGCGGCCGACCTGTGTATAATGCCATTGTGTGGCAGTGCCGCAGGACCGCCCCGATTTGTTCCAAAATCAAGAAGACGAAATTCGCCCAAAAGATTCGCAGGAAAACTGGATTGGTGATCGACGCCTATTTTTCGGCAACTAAGATCCAGTGGATTTTGAGCCATCAACGAAGGATCCGCCGAGCAGCGGAAAGAGGGGAACTGGCTTTTGGTACAGTGGATAGCTGGTTGTTGTACAATCTGACTGGGAAAAAGCTCCATGTCACGGATTATTCTAACGCTTCCCGCACCATGCTTTACAATATTCATACTCTTTCGTGGGATCGGGAGGTCCTGGAATATTTTCATATCCCCGAACAAATCTTACCGGCGGTCAAAGCTTCCAGTGAAATCTATGGAAGCACATGCCCCGGAGAATTTTTGGATATGGAGATCCCCGTTGCAGGTATCCTGGGAGATCAACAAGCAGCTCTTTTCGGCCAAACCTGTTTTCAGAAGGGCCTTTCCAAGAACACTTATGGAACGGGTTGCTTCTTACTGATGAACATAGGGCGGAAGCCGGTGCTTTCCAGGAAAAACCTTGTGACGACGATCGCCTGGGGAATCGGCCGGAAAGTTGAATATGCTTTGGAAGGAAGCATCTTTATTGCTGGGGCTGTTGTCCAATGGCTCCGGGATGGGCTACGGATGATTCAACAAGCTTCAGAAAGTGAACGGTTGGCCAAGAGCATCCCATCTAACGAAGGTGTTTACTTGGTCCCGGCCTTGGTTGGCTTGGGAGCACCCTACTGGGATATGTATGCCCGAGGAGCAATTTTGGGAATTACCCGGGGAACGACGCCAGCCCATATTGCTCGGGCGGCCTTAGAGTCGATTGCCTACCAAACACGGGATGTGCTCGAATGCATGGAAGAGGATTCCAAAATGACGCTGAGGGAACTGCGGGTCGACGGAGGAGCGGCTGCCAATGAGTTTTTAATGCAATTTCAAGCCGACATTCTGGGGGTTCCGGTGGTCATCCAGGAGACAACTGAGACGACCGCCTTGGGAGCCGCCTATCTGGCTGGGTTAGCCGTTGGGTTTTGGAAAGATCAAGAACAAATCACCGCAAATTACAAGGTAAAGAAGAGGTTTACTCCCCGGATGAGTTCCAAACAAAGGGAATCTCTTTATCGGAAGTGGAAGATGGCCGTCGAAAGGTCAAGGGAGTGGGAACAAGAAGAATCCTAAGGGATGAAGAAAAGAGCATCAGTAACGAATTTCTATTCTTGAATATTTGTCGATGGGTGATTTATAAAAAAGTTGTCCCGCTAGTATTTTTTTACTAATTCCTAGCCGAAATAAAAGTGCAGATCTCTGCTATGAACTTTGCGTTTCTAAACCTCCAAAAAGTTATCATTTGAAGATCATACCTTCCGCTTTCTCAACTCGATAGCCTGCGAGGGTTTTGGCAAGCTATCGGGCCATCGGGGAACGGAGAACTTCTCAACCCTATAGCGTGTGTTACTTCCTCAAGTTAGGAATCTACATCTCTATATCAGATTTCGAATGGCAATCCTCAGAAAGATAATTTTCACAAGGCTTTTTATTGATTGACTTTTCCAACATTTTATGATTAATATTTTAAGAAAAATAATTTACCCCAAGCTCAGTTAGCTTAACAACCTAACCTCAACCTTTTGGAGTTAGGCATGAATAGGGGTTTCCAGAAAATCCTGCCATGAAGCCTCCAAGGGAATGGTTGTATTCCTTTGGAGGCTTTCTTTTCTCAACGCTGGCACTGAAGAGCCTGATATTTACCCAACCACCATAACCCGGCAATCCGTTTTGGGTTTAAAAAACGTCCACTAGCGCCGCCCAGCGGAAGAGTTTTCGAAAGGGACAGCAGGTCCACTGTATAATGACCTAACAATCGGGATGGCGAAATCGGATGATATCTTGGCCGATCGGTCATTCGGTCAACCGGTGTATATAACCATTCATGGTTTAAAAATTTTAATAATATTTTTCTTTCCAAACTGGAGGTGAATATGAACGAGAACTTGCTATCGACCCATGGGGTATTGAACTGTCGCTTCTTGAGAATCCGCTGCCTTTTAAAGAGAATGCGTGTTTACCTGAGTCTTTACGCCCTGATAGGTATTATTGTCTTCACTGTTTATACGCCCGCAGGCGCAGGCGAAGTGCTTAAGGATGTACCCGGTGCCGTTGATCCAAACGCCAAATATTTGTTCTATATGCACGGGGTCGCAATTGAACAAGGAGGCCCTCGGGCACAGTCCTATGACTATTCCGGGATCCTGAAGGAGCTTGCGAAACGAGGTTTTGTTGTGATCGGTGAAGAGCGTAGCCAGGTTGGAATCCCCATGTACGCTCAAAAAGTCGCCGGGCAGGTGAGGAAGTTGCTCTCTGCCGGCGTGCCAGCCAAGAACATCACTGTGGCAGGTCATTCCAAGGGAGGATTGATCACCATGGTGGTCATGTCATTCGTCGGCGATCCCGACATTGCTTACGTCAATTTTGCTGGATGTGGCAAGCCAGGTAGTGGGTTTGAAAGAGGCTACCTCCAGTTCGCCCGAAATCGTGCTTCAATGGCGCGCGGGCAGTTATTATCGGCTTATGACCAGAGCGATACGATTTGCGGATCGTGCAAGGCTGCGCTGGATAAAATGACCAATGCGGTCGTTAAGGAGCGCGTGCTGGATATAGGTGGCGGCCACGAGTTGTTCAACTCTCCCAAGGCAAATTGGCTTGATATCCTGCAAGCATGGGCGGAGAGACGACAACAATAGTTGATAGGTCATGACCTCGGTTTTTCAAACACCTTACAAGTCCTTCCTTCACCCTTTTGATCTTACGCCAGCGGGTAGAGGTGAGCGCTGCTCTTCCATTCAGTCATGACCAACAAGCCAATCAACTCGGACGCCTTAGCCGATGGCTTCACCAGCGGCTGGCGCCAGCTATCGGCGGTGATATCCTTATTTTCAACTCGTTATCTTCGATCCTTGAATACAGTTCCCAGCAATAACTTCTAGGTAAAAGTAAGAACCCAAGGGGACTTGGCGGAACTCCCTTTTACGAAGGCTCCGTATCTGCTGAGACTGTCGAAAAAGTCCCCAAGCGGATTCTTGGGAGAGATGCAGAAAAAAATGACCTCACAGAATGCGCCACAATCAACGATCTCATAATTACGAGGGGTCATGAGACCCCCGAAAACCACCCATTAACTATACTGAAGGGTTTTTCGACAGTCTCGCTATGAACGTTGCGTTTCTAAACCAGCGAAAAGTTATCATTTGAAGATCATACCTTTCGCTTTCTCAACTTGATAGCCAGTAAGGGTTCTGGCAAGCAATCCTCGCTTTTGAAAACCCAGAAGACTCCCTATTGGGGATGGTTCCATACTGACTTTCTTCCTGAAAGTGTGAGTTTCGACTTTTAATACTACCTTTCAAATTGTAATTGTTAAGATATGCTAGATACAAATCCTCCTCATTATTATCTTGACTTACATATTATCTGGGTGTAGGGTTAAATTGAATGTTGGAACTTGAGTGACGGTTGACGAGTCTT
>SMTZ1_10007512_pt1 | contig 10911 bp, 8 predicted proteins | sample DeeMarSWOR136_30_FD_25667 | JGI IMG/M metagenome (IMG submission 25667)
CCAGACCGACCGCTTTCACACCGCGCCGGGCGAACAGCAGCGAGGTAAGCCCGGTCGCACAACCGGCATCGAGTACAACCTTCGGATGAAACTGCTCCATAAGCGCCGCCACTTCCCGCCGATGGTACTTTTCCCTTGCCCGGGCGTTAGTGAGAATGTCATACTCGCGGGCGTACTTTTCAAAGACGGATTCGGTCTTCATGGCTCCACCTCACGGGTGAACATACTCCCCCCGATTGGCCCGGTCAATCCGTTCCATGTACTGCCGGTCAGTAACACCGTTCTCCCACGAGCCGAACAGCTTGAAACCCAGCAGCGTGACCCAGAAGACCACCAGCAAAGCCGCCGCCCATTTAATCGCGGGAACGGCTTTCCTCCGGAAGACAGCCTTGACTTCAAGCGTTGCCTTCACCGGGCAGACGTCGACACAGGCCATACAGCCCGTGCATTCGTCGGATACGACCTCGTTCACGCGGTCAACTTTTATGAAGGCCGGGCAGACTTTGCGGCAGGAGGAACAATCAATGCAGGTCTGCGCATTGCGGCGGATCCGGGTCGGCGAGACAAAACTCACCAGGCCGAGCAGGGCCCCGTACGGACAGAGATAGCGACACCAGAAGCCGCGCACCACAAACGACAGCAGGAACAGCGCCGCTATCACCCCGAGCACCAGCATCGAGATGTCCGTGAAGAAGCGGAGCATGAGAATATCGGTCACGATGTTGTAATCGGAATACACGAAGGCCTTGATGCTTGAGGGCGTCATTGCGATCAGCACCGCCCACAGGAAAAACGCCAGCAACAAGTATTTGAGGGACCGCAGCGGATAATCGAGCCATCGTGGCGGACACAGTCGGCGTCCCCACAATTTGTCCGCAATGTCTCCGATTAACTCCGATACAAATCCGACCGGGCACACCCACGAGCAGAACCCCTTCTTGAACAGAAATGCCGTGGCCAGAATGACCACGAGTATGATCAGACCGGACGGGTGGATATCGTCGACGATGCCGGTCTCCCACCAGTAACGGAGCGAGACCAGCGATCCGATCGGGAGCCAGCCTTCGACGCCGGGCGGCCGCGGCACGTGCCAGGCAGCCCCGTGACTCTCGATATAGCGGACCCAGAGGTAGAACTGAACGCCGATCCAGACATTGATCCCCAGCGAGAAAAGCTGGGCCCGGAAACGCAGCTTCTGAACGCCGGTGCCTCTCTCGGGCACCGATGGTAGTATGAGACCGGCCGGTCTCGCTTCTTCTTTAGTCCGCGTAGCCACGAAAACAAGATAGGCGGGGTAAAAAGAAGCGGTTTGACTTTGGTCAAACAGGCCCGGCTAAATAGCCCTCAGGAGCTTTTTGATATAGGGAACCAACTGAGCGCGCGGGATGTCTTCCTGGAACCCTTCGGCCTTGAGCCACTCGTCCCGGTCGCCGGTTTCCAGAGCTGCCTGGGCTCCGGCCGCGAGGTTCTTGATCCGCACCAGACCGGCTTCAAACTCGTTGGATCCCGCTATAACTGCAAGCGGGATACCGAGTTTATCGGCATATCTAATCTGGCGCGTTAAGTTCTTGGTGTCGCCCGAGAAAACCTCGCAGGCGACGCCGGCCTCCCTCAATTCCCCCAGCATGCCCAGATAATCGGGCAGCCGCCGGCGATCCATGACGGTGACGAGCACTCGGGACGTCGACCGGGCCAGCTTGAGCGCCTTCAACTCGAACAGAGCAGCCAGCAGGCGGTCAACCCCAATCGACGAGCCCACCGCCGGCACCGGCTGACTTTGAAACCGTTCCACCAGATTGTCATAGCGGCCACCTGAAAAGACTGAGCCAAACGCGGGCAGATCGAGCAACGTTGTTTCAAACACCGGACCCGTGTAGTAGCCGAGCCCGCGGACGATAGTCAGGTCAACCTCCGCTCGCCCCGGTGTTACCCCCATGTCAGTGAGGTGCCTCTCGATCTGCAGAACCTCGTCAAACCCCTCCTTCCCATTCCGGCTGCTTTGAAGATAATCGTGCGAAGCGACAAGCGAAGCACCGGTTCCCACTACGTCCTGAGAGATGAATCGTCTGATCCTGCGAATCCGATCCTCGTCAAGGCGAAGACCCTCTATGCGGTCACCCGACTCGTCGGTTCGACCACTCCCGAGTTCCGCGAGCACATTTTCGAGTCCGATCCGCTGGAGCTTGTCCAGCACCCGCATGACGTCCGGCCCCCGCTCGGGGGGAATACCGGCCCACTCACTCAGGCCATTGAGAATCTTGCGGTTGGAGTACTGCACCTTGAAGCGCTTGATGCCGAGATGCTCCATGGTTGTGACCATGGCGGCGATAATCTCGGCGTCGGCCAGCATGTTGCGGGTCCCGACGATGTCGATGTCGAACTGCATAAACTCGCGGAACCGCCCGGGGCCCGGCTTGTCCACCCGCCAGACGTTGCCGTACTGGTAACGCCGGAACGGCAGCGGCAGATCGGGCTGCGAGGCGACGTAGCGGGCCAGCGAGAGGGTGAATTCATACCGCAGAGCCATGTCCACATCGTCGGGCCCACGAAAACCGAAAAGCTCAGCCAGTGAATCCGGGGAATAATGAGAACCGAGGAGGACATCGGCCGACTCGAGCGAGGCCGTCTGGAGGGGCTGGAATCCCATCAGTTCCACCGCCTCTCGCGCCCGGGTGATCAATTCCTCGCGCGCCGCCTGCTGCCCGGGCGGGTAGTCGCGAAAGCCCTTCAGGAGTTGGGGCTTCACTCGCTGTGGTTTCTTCGCCTTCTCTTTGCCCATACCGATCTCATCCTGTCAGCAACGATCAGTTGCTTAAGCTACGGTTCCGCGGCGCTCAGGAAAGTTTTTTTTGCGGCACCCGACCGGGCGACGCCGCCGGCACAGGACCAGATAACATTCCGCCGTCGTGAATTCCACTGACTGCTCGCCGTGGTACCGCCATTTCGTTTGCCCTGAGCGGTATTCGGGACTATTATCCTAATCGCGAACTGGAATAAGCGGAGAACTGGATTATGACGATTTTCGCAAGAGTGTGCCTCCAGGTAGTCCTTATCGGTGTTCTGTTGACCGGGATTGGGGCGGCCCAATCGCCCCGGTGGGAGCCGTTCGCTCAGGCGGCCGCTCCGGATATCGCGGCCTACCTGCAGATCGGTTACGCCGTGCCCTGCGGCTACGACTGGCAGGGCACAGCGGTATACATCGGGTCCTCCCTGTCGGGCGTGCCGCAGGTGTATCGTCTGGACGAGACCGGCTGGCCCTATCAATTGACAACGTTTGAGGATGGGGTCGATACCTACTCCGGCCGGGTGGCCTATTTCAATCTGAGCTGGGGCGGCGATATGGCAATCGTCGGGGCCTCAACCGGGGGCTCCGAGCTGTCACAACTTCATCTCATGGACACCCGCACCGGCCGGATCAGACAGCTCACCTTCAAACCGGAGGCCCGGTATCAGAGCACGGTATGGGCCAAGGACGACCGGTCCATCATCTACAACTCCAGTGAGGAAAACGGGCGGGATTTTCATATCTACCGGATGGATCTGGCCGACGGCGAGGCGTGGAAGATCTTCGGCGATTCAGTAAACCTGCCCGGCTCCAAGTACCCGGTCGGATTCTCGCAGGATGGCCGTCAGCTCCTTATCGATCTGACTCATTCCAATACTGACATAGATCTGTTCCTTCTCGATCTCGAGACGGGCAATTACCAGAAGCTGACCGATGATACCGGTGACATCATCTATTCTCACCCCACCCTGATGCCGGACAATCGCACGGTTTACGTCATCTGCAACGGCAACGAGGCGGGCATCCGGCGACTGGCCAAGCTGAAAGTGGGCGCACCCGGGGTCGAGTTTATCGACGACGGCTGGCTGGATCCTCGCTGGGAGTTGGAAGGTCTGTATTTCTCGCGTGACTACAAATACATGAGCGTCATAGTCAATGAGGACGGCTACCGTCGGCTGAAAATCCGCGAGCGCGAATCCGGTCGGGAACTGCTCTCTCCTCCGTTGGACGGCCAGGTCACCGGGTCTTATTTCGACCGTTACGGCCGGTGTGTGGTATCGTTTGAAAGCGCCACTCGCACGTCCGACGCCTGGCGCTGGAATCCGCTCGATGAAGAACTGAAACAGTTGACCTATTCATCCTATGCCGGGATCGACCGCGAGCAGTTTGCCGAGCCGCAACTGGTCCGATACCCGAGTTTCGACAGCCTGGAGATCCCGGCCCTCCTGTACCTGCCGCGTGGCTATGTCCAGGGTCAGCCCATACCGTTCGTGGTCTATGCGCACGGCGGCCCCACTCAGCAGTCCGTGCCAAAGTTCATAGGTACTTTTCAGTATCTCTTGGCGAACGGTTATGGCATCTTCGCACCGAATCCGCGGGGCTCAACCGGCTACGGCCGCGAGTTCATGATGGCTGACGACTACAAGAACCGCCAAGCCTCGCTTCTGGACTACAAGGCCGGGGTCGACTGGCTGGTCGATAACAGCTACACCGCCCCCGGCATGATCGGTATTCGGGGCGGTTCGTACGGTGGATACGTTGTCCTGGGAATGATTACTGAATATCCCGATCTTTTTTCGGCCGCGATGTCGGTTGTGGGCATTGCCAATTTTGAGACTTTTCTACAGAATACCCAGGCCTATCGGCGCCGGAACCGGGAGGCCGAATATGGTCCGCTCAGCGATCCCGAGTTTCTCCGCGAAATCTCGCCCATACACAAGGCGCATCTGATCAAAACCCCGCTGCTGGTCGCCCACGGGGCGAACGACAGCCGGGTGCCGGTCGGCGAAACCCGGCAGATTATCCAGGCGGTGCGCGAAGACGGCGGTGTTGTCGACTCGCTGATCTTTGCCGACGAAGGGCACGGTATCAAGAAGCGGCACAACCAGATTACAATGTACCGCCGAATGGTCGAGTTTTTCGACCGTCACCTCAAAAGGCCGAGTCCGGCCGAACCGGAGCAACCCTAACCACTTACCCTGCACAAGAATGAACGAAACAGGCCGGCGATCACCCACCGATCGGCGGCCTGCTTCAGTTTGCACAGGCGGTCGTGTGCCCGCTACTCTGTTTTGTCAACCCAGGTCTGAAGCGAGAAACGGTCGGACAGTTCGTTCTGAAGCGCTCTGGCCTCCGCCAACGATTCGAAGCTGCCGATGCGCACACGATAATAGGTCTGATTGTTGTAGGTAATGGTCGTCACGAACGGCTCATAACCGCGACCGGTGTAGACATCCACCAGGTGCCTGGCAAAATCCTCGTTTTCACATGAGGCGACCTGCACCGTATAGCCGGCGCCCGCCGGCGCTGCCGGCATCGGCCTCCTAGTCGGAGCGGCCTCGTCAGGAACTGCCTGAGCATCGGCCATCCGCCGGGCGTCAGCCAGGCTATCTTGTTGCAGCGCGCCTGCGGATGTGTCTCCGGCCCCTTCCAGGTCCTTGACTTCCTGTTCCATCCTGGCCGCGTCTTTCTGCTTCTCGGAGCAACCGGTCAGCATCAGAAGCACCAGAACACTCAACACCACCGCTAACAGCCAACGCATACTGCCTCCAGTAGGGCTTGAATTCCAATCCCTTTGGCCGGGAACCATATCCTTCTTACTACATATAAGCCAACACTGGCGTACCGTGTCAACAAAAGAAGAGAGAGTTTGCAACTATTACCTTGAAAACCGCTCCCACTTGCCGTACCATACATGGCCAAAGCGAGAGGTATATGCGAGCCTTCGAGAATCTGCTGGATCTAGTCGGTCACACCCCGATGGTGCGCCTGCGTACCGGGATACCCGAACCCGGGCCGGAAGCTTATGTCAAGCTGGAGCTAATGAACCCGAGCGGGTCTGTCAAGGACAGGATGGTGCTCCATATGGTCCAGAAGGCGCTCGGCGAGGGGCGGCTGAAACCCGGCGATACCATAGTTGACAATACTTCCGGCAACACCGGAGTGGCTATGGGAATGGTCGCAGCGCAGACCGGGCTCAGAGCCGTTGTCGTCACGCCGGACAAGACGAGCAAAGAGAAGATCGACCTGATAAGATCCTACGGCGTCGAAGTCATCGTGACCCCGACTACCGCCACGCACGGCGATCCCGTGGGTTGTTATATGGTCGCTCGCCAACTGGCCCGCGAGCGGGGGTACTTCGATCTCGATCAGTACGACAGCCAGATCAACGTCGAAGCCCACTATCTCCACACCGGGCCCGAAATCTGGGAGGACACGGACGGCCGCATTACTCATTTTGTCTGTGGCATCGGTACCAGCGGCACTTTCTCGGGGGCGGCCCGATATCTCAAAGAGCGGAATCCGGCCGTTCAGATGATCGCCGTTGACCCCGAGGGCTCCATATTTGCGGAGTACATCAAAAACGGACGAGTGGTCGAGCCGGCGATATACAAAGTCGAGGGGATCGGCACCGACGTTATCACCAAGGCGCTACACCCGCATCTGGTTGACGAGGTCATCACCGTTTCCGATCGCGACTCCTTCATTCGGGCCCGTCTCGTAGCTCGAAATGAGGGGATATCAGGGGGCGGGTCTTCGGGCACCGTAGCCGTGGCCATGGAGCGGGTGGCCGCCCGGCTCGGGCAGGACGCCCTCATTGTGGGCATTTTTGCGGATGCCGGAATTCGCTATCTCAGCAAGTGCTATAACGACGACTGGATGCGTCAATACGGATTTCTTCAGACCGCGGAGGAAGTTCAATCATGAGTCTGAGATCGGTTTCGTGCCTGGTTTTGGTCCTGGGTTGTTTTATGGCCGAAGCGGCCCGGACGTCTGACGAGTTGCCCGACCTGAGATTCACCGAAGAGAGGCTTGACCTGGGCTGTGTGGGAGTCGAATTCAAAATCCGGCACCATTTCAAACTGGTCAACTACGGCAGCGATACGATCTATATCGACACTGTGAGCGGAGTCTGCGACTGTACCGAAGTAAGGTTCCTCGACTCGGTCGTTGCTCCGGGTGACACCGCTGCTATCCTGATGATATTCAATACGGCTAACATGTACGGGCCGGTGGAAAAGGACATTCGACTTCATTGCAGCGACGCCAAGTCGCCCAACAAGAGTATATTCTACGCCGCCAATGTCGGACAATGGCTGTTCAAGGTTGAGCCCAAGCCGGTCAACGTGTTCTTTCTGCCCGGCCAGAACTCCCGGAGCAGTACTTTCCTCAATCACGCCCTGGATAAGATCTCAGTGCAGGACATTTACCTGGACGAAGAAATCGTCGAAATCAAGACCCTCAAAAAGGTGGCTTCAAAGGGTGAGAGTCTGGAATTGGAAGTGACACCCAGGGCGGACCTGCCGGCCGGCACCCATCTGACCAGCTACACGGTGACGATCGACCTTCACCAGGATCTGCCGCCCCTGCGGATCACAATTCCCGTAAAGGTCGTCAAGTACTGAGCCGAGAATATGTATATATTAGGCTCTCATCGAGCCACCGACAGGCCGTTTCAGGCACTTTTTTGAGGGTGTCTCTTTTGTCCCCGGGTAGTTACTAGCCCTCTCTACCCCCTCGGAGCGACGCCCTCTTCCTTTTCAGCCGAATTTCATACCACAAAAAAAGGCCGCTCCGACGAGCGGCCTTTGTCCGAATCGGGCGAGTTTAACCAGCCTTTTCGATGCAGTCCACCGGGCAGACCTCTATGCAATGAGGACCGTCTTCCTGGTCTTCACATTCATTGCAGGTATCGGGGTTGATAATGTAAATATCACCCTCTTCGATCGACTCGGTGGGACATTCCGGCAAACACAGACCGCAAGCGGTGCATTCGTCGGTTATTGTCATAGCCATAGCAAAATCCTCCGGGCTAGATTCGAAACCAAACGTACGTTTCCAATTCGCCGGGCAATATATGCAAACCGGTCTCCCAATCAAGGACATATTTGGATAACCCGCAGTTCGCTCCCGAGCACCGGGATGTGACACCGCGCCGGGCTTTTGCCGGTTTTCAGGGTGCCGTCACGGGCAGTCGGGCAACGGCGGGCGATCAAGAAAGAGATAGTCGATCAAATATGACACGTCACTGATCGTGACATCACCCCAGTCCAGCGGCGGGGAGTGAAGAGTTCCGGACAGGTTGACATCGGATTCCTCGAGGCAATCCGGCCTCACGGTACTAATAAAGAGGAAATCAATCAGAGTGCTAACGTCGCTGATGGTCGGTTCGTCGCCGCCATCCCCATTGACGTCCCCTACCCGGCCGTTGCAGCAGCCGATCACGAAGCAGCGGACCCCGCCCCAGCCGGGCTGGATCAGGCCGTCGGGGTGAGCCCACTCCCACGAGGCCCCCGGAGCCCCGAGACAGGTGTCAATACAGATGTGCAGACCGGCATCTTCCCGGCTGGAACTGAACTCGATAGCCAGCGCCAGATCATCGAAACCGGCTGGCAGCCCGCCGCCCGGCTGAGCATTTGCACCGGCCAGCAGAACCACCACGGTATCGTGTCCGGAGGCGTTCCCGCCGCCGCTCGCGAGCGGCATACCGTAACTGCCACTGCCGCCGGCTTTGTTAAAATGATTCACAAAGAGATAGTCCCAACCGAGTCCGGAGAAACCGGCCAGCACCGACCCCTGAACAGCCGTCCAGTCGGCGCCATCGGGCGAATAGATACGAAAGCCGTTGGCCGTCAAATATCCGCGGCCAAACGGCGCCCCTGTCGCCGTGAAGCGCAGGGTAAGGGTGTGGGTGGAGGTGCCCGCGAGAAGAGAATCATGGGTCACATCGGTGATCTCATAGATCGTGACTTCGGTCTGGGCAAACGTGTCAATTCCTCCCAGGGCCAGAGACATCAATACTAAACCGGGGATAAGGGCCTTCATGGCAACTCTCCTGATCAGACTCGTGACGAGACTGTGCGAGTACACGCAGGGGTACGCCCCTGTATTGAGATTAACATAATATGCCGCAGACAGTCTGTCAAAGAATTTCTCGGCGATGCGGCGACCCCTCCAGACTGACAAGGCCGCCCCAGCCTCAACTGGGGCGGCCTCGCACAAGTTACTGTCTCAGGCGGCGTTGCCTGAGACGGGGACTGCCGGTTAGAGACAGTCTTTGAGAGTCGCGTTCTCCGGACCGGTGATAAACAGGTAGTCGATGAGCGTCGAGACGTCACTGATCGTAATATCCTGAGTCCCGGGGTTAGGCCCGCCGGACTGGTTCACATCTGCCTCAGGCAGACACGGGATAGAAGTCCAGACTCCGGATATAAACAGCGCGTCAATTATAACACTGATATCACTAATGGTCGGCTCATCGTCGCCGCTGCCGTTAGCGTCGCCTACCCGGCCGACACAGCAGGAACCGCTGGTTTCCGTCAGGATCGCAAAGGCCAGGTTGACCGACTGCCCAACAAACTGATGACTGGGCGGATAGATCATCTCGCCCCACGGACCGTGGCCGTCATCGGTACCAAGGGCCCAGACTCCATCGTCGTTCCACGGCTCCGGAGGGGTCTTCCAGCCGAAGTATGACGGTACTGGAACCTGTCGCGCCTGCACATCAAGCCAATATACGACCGGGAAGTTGGGTTCGCCCTGCTGGGTAAACTCACCCTGATCCAGCTTGAACTTGTAAAGCCAGCAGTTGTGATCAGCCGGGAAGCCATACCAATTATTGGCCGGCATGAAGAAGCCTTCCTCAAGCACGTAACTGGCCACCATGAACGGTTTGACTTCGTACTGACCCGGGTCGAATGTGCGCCGCCACAGCAGCTCGCCCGGCATGCTGTAGCCGGGACCGGCAGGCCCATCGGGATCCGGGATGTCGGCGTGCAGGCTCAACGTGAACGGAACCGAACCCGGTCCTTCGGGCGGATAGAGATCCTCAAACCAGGAACCCCACACCCAGATTTCCAGGACATCGCCCGTTTCATAGCACGGGAAGTCATCCGCCAGCACAAGGCGCGGTCCCTCCATGCTCTCGGTTGCATATACGTCCATACCAAAGACTGAGAGATCAGGCGGCTGTTCCCACTTGGTGGTGGTCTCCGGACCTTCGCACCCATCATCAATACCATTGAGATCGGCGTCACCGGAGCAGATGGTGAGATCACCCTTGTAAATACCGCCGTCGCCTCCGGTCGGCGGGTCCTCACACTCCTCCTGAGTCACGATCGAACAGGAGCCATTGGGCCAGCAACAAGCGCCCTTCGGCGGTTCACAGGCGTCATCGATCCCGTTGAAATCGGCGTCGCCTTCACAGGCCGTGCCGTCACCGTGGTAGTGGCCGTTTCGAGCCAGACAGTAATTCTCCGGTATCTCAAAACACTGGCCGTTGGAAAGACAGCAGGCTCCGATCGGCGGCGGATCCTCGCAGGCATCATCAACGCCGTCATTGTCGGCATCGCCCTGGCAGGTAGCGCCGTCACCGACATAATCGCCGAACCGCTGCAGGCAATCGCCCTGGGTCATGACCTTACAGGTCCCGTCGGGTAAACAGCAAGCCCCATAAGGCGGACTCTCACATGCGTCGTCAATCCCGTTGCCGTCGTTGTCACCCTCGCACGCGGAACCGTCACCGAGATAATTGCCATTCCTGGCCAGACAGTTGGACAGATCCGTAATGATGCACTGTCCGCCCGGCAGGCAGCACGCTCCGTACGGCGGGGTCTCGCACGCGTCGTCGATTCCGTTACCGTCGCCATCGCCTTCACAGAAAGTACCGTCACCAAGATAACTGCCAAGCTGAGACGAGCAGTCGGCCCGGGTCAGGCGGAAACAGCGGCCGTCGTCGAAGCAGCAGGCCCCCAGCGGCTGACTGGCGGGAGGACCCCAGATCTGGAAGGCCAGATCAACCGAGAGGCCGCCGTACTCCGGATGGTTCGCCGGATAGCGCAGCTCACCCCAATTGATCTCTTCGGCGCCGTCGACTCCGAACCCGAAGACGGCATCATCGAACGAAT
>SMTZ1_10007513_pt1 | contig 10910 bp, 10 predicted proteins | sample DeeMarSWOR136_30_FD_25667 | JGI IMG/M metagenome (IMG submission 25667)
CATTAATGATGACAGTGTTCCATGATGAATATGCTGCGATGTATCAGGCGGCTGCTGAGCAGGCAATAGCAGAGTCAGGTGAAGAAATGCCATTTGATGCGGAAGAATTTACAGATATGATGATGACTTTCGGGGTTGTCGGCATTTTAATCATATCCCCGATCATTGGAGTAGTCATCGGTGTGATCTTTGGATTAATCTATGCAGCATTATACGACAAACTTCCGGGTAAAACCCCCATAGTAAAAGGTTTAGTGATTGGAATGGCATATTTTGTAATTTCTATCATGCTCAGCGCGGTGTCTTCAGCAATATTTGCCTCCGACATGGAAATAGATGCCACGGTGCAGGGTGTGGATTATATTATAAGCCTGTTAACCTCCCTGATCTTCGGCTATCTTCTGGGCATGTTCTGGGTCAGGTTTGAGCCGAAATAATTTTTTTTCTTATTTTTTAAAAATTACCAAGTTGACAATGATCCTTGAAGTAAACTCCGTATCGAAAAGTTACGGCCGGAAAGTGGTGCTGGATGACATATCATTCTCCGTCCCCGGAGGTGAAATTTTCGGTTTGCTCGGGCCAAACGGGGCGGGGAAAACAACAGCAATCAGGATCATTATGGACATCATATCTGCGGATGGGGGGAATGTCAGGATTTTTGGCGAAGACTTTAATGATAGTCTAACGGATCGCATAGGCTATCTGCCCGAGGACAGGGGGTTGTATAGGAAGAGAAAGGTTTTGTGCACATTATCCTATTTTGGGCAGTTGAAAGGCATGGATAAAGATAAAGTGGAGCACGTGGGAGGGGAACTTCTTGAAAAATTCGGGCTCAAAGATTATAAGGAAAAGAAGATAGAGGAGCTTTCCAAGGGAATGCAGCAGAAGGTTCAGTTCATAGCATCCATCCTTCATGACCCGGAACTTATGATCCTTGATGAGCCGTTTGCCGGGTTGGATCCGATAAATGCGGAATTGATCAAAGATGTGATTCTGGATCTTAAGGGGAAAGGAAAAACAATAGCACTTTCAACTCACATGCTCGAGAGGGCTGAAAAATTATGCGATAAAATCCTGTTGATAAATAAAGGAAAAAATGTGTTATGCGGCGATCTTTCGGAGATAAAAAAAAGGCATGGAAGAAATACAATTATACTCGGACTCAGGGATGGGAATGTGGATCTGAATCTCCCCCAGGTTGAAAGTTACAACGCCCATGGAAATTATGCAGAGATAAAGTTGAAGAAAGATGCTGACCCCCAGGAACTGCTTGGGGAATTGATTAAATCGCAGATTAAAATAAGAAAATTTGAAATCGCAGAGCCGAGTTTGAATGAAATATTCATTAACGCTGTAAATAAAGATTAAGATGGTCCTTTTTATTTATTAAAAGATAAGAATTAAAAAGATAATCATTATGATCCGTAAATTTGTAAATCGGAAAAAAGAACTTGATTTTCTGGAAAAAGCATACAGGGAAGAAGGGTCACAGGTTCTTATACTTTATGGAAGACGAAGAGTTGGAAAGACCGAGATCATAAAGCAGTTCTGCAAAAACAAAGCACACATATATTTTCTCGCAGACAAGCGAGGCACTTTGATAAACGCGAAAGAATTTGCGGCCAGAGCGGCAGAGTATTTTGATGATGTCGCACCGGATGTGGAAAACTTTGATGATGCTTTTAAGTATATTGTAAAGAGATCAGAGGATGCAAGGATAATTGTGGCGATAGATGAATTTTCCTATCTCGTGGAAAAGGATGATTCAATACCTTCTGTGTTTCAGAAAATAGTTGATGAGCATCTGGGAGAAAATACATATCTAATCCTGAACGGTTCATCAGTAAGTATGATGGAAAAAGGGGCACTGAGTTATAGTTCCCCGCTATATGGAAGAAGAACGGGTCAGTGGAAGATCACGCCATTGGGATTTTCTGATTCGTGGTTATTTCTTCCGGAATATTCTATTGAGGAATTTATAGAGGCGTTTTCTGTTGTCGGAAATATTCCCGCGTATCTTATCCAATTTGATGACTCCATGGATGTCTACAAAAATATAAAAAACAGGATACTGGAAAAGGGGACTTTTCTCAGCGAAGAGGTTGAATTTCTATTGAGAGAGGAACTGCGTGAGCCCCATGTATATATGTCAATTATAGGGGCAATTGCAAGTGGTGCAACGAGGGCTACCCAGATAGCAAGTAAATGCTACATAGATGCAAAGGATATATCAAAATATCTCCGGGTACTGCAAAGGCTCTCGCTCGTTCAGAAGATAACTCCCGTTACCGAGAGAAAACCAAAAACCAAGAAGACCATTTATCAGGTCTCGGATAACTTTTTTAGATTCTGGTTTTGGTTTGTTTACCCAAACAAAAGCGATATTGAATCGGGTGAAGCGGACAGGGTTCTATTAAAGATTAAATCCGGGCTTGCTTCTTATGTCGGCAGGACATTTGAGCAGGTTTGTAAGGAATCTCTGGTTCAACTTAACCGCGAGGGTAAATTACCATTCCATTTCTCAAAGATTGGCAATTGGTGGGGGCACTACAGGGAGGATGGAATAAGAAAAGAGATAGAGGTTGACAATATCGCGCTGAATGAAGAAACAAAAGATATGCTGATTGTGGAATGTAAATGGCGGGATAATGTAAATGCAAAGACGGTTTTGCATAAATTAAAAGAGAAGGCAAAGCATATAGACTGGAATCGCGAAGAGAGGCGAGAGTACTACGCAATCTTTGCAAAAAGTTTTGAGGAGAGAAGTTTAAAGGAGGTTTTATCAAAAAGGAATGTTGTGGTGTTTGATTTAAAGTATATGGAGAATCTTTTAAAATGAAACTTAAAAGAATCGCAACAATAGCAAAAACAGAGTACCTTGAGAATGTGAAAAGAAAGGAGTTCATACTTATGACAATACTTTTCCCGGTCTTTATGATAGGAATACTTTTCGTTACGGTATTTTTGAGTGCGAGTTTGATGGAGGAAAAAACGATCGGGATCGTGGATAATTCCGGGATTTTTGCGGATATAGATAAAAGAATGATAAATGCGGATGCTGGAAGGAATGCGATAAACGATACAGCAGATTTTATAGAAGATGATATGAGAAATGAACCCGTGGATCGCGAATTCATAAAGTTCAAGAAATACGGGGGGGTTGAGAAAGCACGGGAAGATTTGCTGGATGAAAAGATAAATGCCTATGTTGTAGTCCCGGAGGATTATATTTATTCAAAGAACGCCACGCTGTATGCTTTAAGGAGCGGGCTGTCATCCTATGCCGTTGAAGATATCCTAAATGATGCGGCAATGGACACCCTGCTTGAAAGAGAAAATTTTGATGACCGGATTATTAATTTCATTAAAACCTCAACGAACCTTAAAACAATAATCCTCACGGAAGAAGGGGAGGAGAAGGGTGAGGAAGAAGGTTTTCTTTCGTTCTTTTCCCTCTTTTTGTTTCCGTTTTTGTTTGTCATGGTAATATTTATATCATCAACGTTTCTTCTTCAGGGAATTGTCGAGGAAAAGGAAAACAGGGTGATAGAGATCCTGCTTTCCTCGGTCACGGGAGAAGAGTTATTTGCCGGGAAGATTCTCGGCCTTGGAACGCTTGGTCTAACTCAAATTCTGGTGTGGAGTGTTTTTGCTTTGCCTGCCGTCACCTTCATCACATTTGTTTTGCCTTTCTCGGCGTCAGCCATTCTTTTAGCGCTTGTCTATTTTATTTTAGGATACATACTTTATGCGAGCATTTTTGCAGGTATCGGGGCGATATCCACATCGCTTAAGGAGGCAAACCAGATATCAGGGATTTTTTCGATGATCGCCATAAGCCCTGTGTTTTTCATCTGGGTCCTGCTTGAAAACCCGAATGCTTTAGTGTTCAAAATAATATCTTACATCCCTCTCCTGACCCCCGTCGTAATGATGTTCCGCCTGCCTTCCCTGGAGTTTTATGAGATAATTTTGAGTATAGGCGTCCTGATAATCTCAACATTTGTTGTTATAAAACTCTCGGCAAAAATATTCAAGAAGGGGGTTTTGATGGAAAAACGGCCTGATATAAAGGAGATTTTGAATCTGATGAGGTAATTTTTATTCTTCTAATCGATTGATTTAATAAGAAAATCTAAAGAATAATAAAATGGATAAAATTAAAGGAGCCCTTATAGGAGTGTTTATGTTGATTGCTATTTCGACGGCAAACGCTCAAGCCCCAACCCAGTTGGTAGTAAACTATGATCTGAGTCAAATACCTGATTTTCATCCAGGGGATGTTGGCACAGCAATTATCGTTATACAAAATAACGGCGGGCATGAGGCGAGGGAGGTTAAAGCATGGATTCCGGAGACCGGGCAGGTAAGCGGGGGAGGGACATGGAATCTTGGAACCATGAGTCCCGGACAGAGTGTAACCCTTAAGACCACGTTAAGGGTTGATGAGAATGCTTACATGGGGGCGCATACAATCACGCTGTTCCTTGATTACAAATCATACTGGAGGGACGACGATAACAGGTTGGACAGCAAGAACGAGAAAACCAACTGGGTGATACCGATAGATGTTATAGCCCTTCCGAATTTTCAGATTGAGGCGGAGAAAATAAAATTCTATGAAGATACGCTCTCTGATTTAATATTAACCGGTAGAATAGAGGACGGCGTAAGAGACTTATCTGCCACCGTATCATCTGAATGCGTTACGATTTTAAATTCCGCGAAACAGTACATCGGAGATATAGACCCCGACCAGGAATTCAAGTTAGAATACCAGATATTACCCGAATCTGCGGGAACATGCAATGTTGATGTTTCCTTTAACTTTATTTACAAATCCGGGAGCACAGCAGATGAAACCATTAAAATAGGTTTGATAATCCAGGAATCAGATGTTGATTTTAAGATTATTGATGTTAATTATCCGCAGACAAGTCCGGGGGATACAATCGAGTTTGATATAGAGATAAAAAACATTGGTAGTGTAGATGCCGAGGATGTTGCCTTCTCTTTGGATTTAGAAGAACCTTTCATACCTGTTCAAACAACGGAAAAATATGTCGGGTTATTCAAGAGTGATGAGACAAAGAGCGTGGGGTTTAGCATTTCAATAGCTCCAGATGCCGAAACTAAGGCATATAAAATACCTCTCATCATCAACTATAGAACCGGCGGAACAATTCAGAATACCACAAAAGAAATAGGGGTTGATGTCACAGGCAAAGTTCAACTGGAGGTTATTGACACCGAAATATCAAGAGGTAAATTAAGGATAGAGGTGGCAAATATTGGATCAAGGGATGCAAATGCCGTAAGAGCAACCCTTAGATCAATAACGTCAAATGGAACAACAGCAAAGGAGGAGGTGGCATACAAGGATTACATAAAGCCAAATAAACAAACAACATTCTCATTTGATGTTCCAGGCAAGGAAGCAGAATTGGTTCTGGAATACACGGGGTTGAATAATAAAAGGATAGAGGTTGTTGAAGCGATAAATATACCAAAAGGCACAACATCCCAGGAGGAAGAAAGTACGGAAGGAGGTGGATTTCCATGGTGGATTGTACCAATAATAATTATTATAATCGCGGCGGTCATTTACAAATATAGAAAGGAGTTTTAATTCTTGTTATTATCCATTATAAAAAATGATTGACTTAACATTCAAACAGATATCGGGCCATAAGTTAAGAACCGCTTTGACCATCATTGGGATAGCGGTTGGTATCGGACTGGTTATAGCACTGGGTGCGATAGGCGAGGGGCTTAAAGCAGGGATGGAAGGGGCATTTAGCGGGGTTGCAGATGTTGTTCAGGTCCAATCAAGCACTCAGGAGGGCTTAAGCGAGGAGACCATAGATAAGATAAGGGATATTGACGGCGTTGAGAGGGTTATTCCAATAGCTACATACGTGTCCCATAGCGATAAGTACAGCACAGAAACGGGTTTTATGGGCATAACTATAAGTGGCGCATACTTTACCGCTGTTAATCCAGAGGATCAGGATTACTTTATAGGCTCGGAGATTATAGCAGAGGAAGGTAGAAAACTGGAGGATGATGATAACGGCAAGATGGTGGCGGTTGTTGGCTCAAAATTCGCATCGGATAATGATATAGCGGTGGGGAGTGAGATAGAGTATGACGAGGATGTACTTTTTGAAGTTGTCGGCATAATAGAGGAAACCGGCAGTGATGATACAGACACTTCAATTATCGTTCCGTTGGAAACCATGCGGGAACTGGAGGAAGAAGAGAATATCAGAGTTGTGGTGGTTCAGGTAAGCGATGTTGATCTGGTAGAAGATGTAGCATCAGATATACAGGAAAGTATTGATGATGTTATAGCATTTTCATATATATCCATTGCAAGGGGCGTCAGTGAAATATTGGGGGCCGTTAATCTGGCTGTTATGGGGATAGGGGCTATTTCCGCGGTTGTTGCGGGACTTATGATAATGGTTGTTATGATCATGTCCGTGACCGAGCGGCAGAAAGATTTAGGGGTTATGAAGGCTTTGGGCGCAACAACAACAACTATATTAAAGCAGATTCTGGAGGAAGCCGTGATTATTGGATTGATTGGAGGAGTTACGGGATTGTTATTGGCATTCATTGCAACAATAGCAGTCTCTGCATTATCCGGCGGTTTACTTAAGCCCATAATAACTCCCGGGCTCATAGCACTTGCCCTGGGGTTTGCTCTTGTGCTCGGCATAGGAGCAGGGCTTTATCCCGCGTGGAATGCATCAAAGCTGGATCCAGTAGAAACATTAAGATTATAAAAATGCCGATAATAAAACTTGACGATGTGTGGAAGATATATCAGATGGGGAAGGTGGAAGTTCCAGCGCTAAGAGGGGTTAATTTTGATGTGAATAAAGGGGAGTATGTATCTATTACAGGACAGAGCGGCTCGGGGAAGAGCACGATGCTCAATATCCTCGGCTGTTTGAGTTCCCCAACGCGCGGCAAGGTTTATATAGACGGCATTGACACAACTACAATGAGTGATAATGAATTGGCGAGAATTAGAAGGGAAAAGATCGGCTTTGTTTTCCAGCAGTTCAATTTGCTTCGTGATTTAACCGCGGAAGAAAATGTTGCACTGCCGATGAGATTCAATAAGGTATCCAAGAGAGATGCCATAAAAAGAGCGCGTGAACTGCTTGATCTGGTGGGGCTGGGAAAAAGAAAAACCCACAGACCAACCGAACTATCTGGCGGCGAGCAGCAGAGGGTTGCGATAGCCAGGGCACTGGTAAATGACCCTGAGGTGATATTGGCGGATGAACCGACAGGGAATCTTGATACAGCATCTGGAGAAAATGTGGTTGAGGTACTGGAAAAATTGCACGGCACCGGGAAGACACTGGTTGTGATAACGCATGAAGCGTATCTCGCTGAGAGAGCCGAGAGAGGAGTGAGTTTGATGGACGGGAAGATTGTTTGAATGGAAGTAAATGAATGATATTTGCTTATTCTTATTTTATCGCAAATAATGAAAGAAAAAAAAGTTTTAACCATAAAGCAGTCTCATCATCAAAACTCCACGTTTCTTGATATGCGTCAAACAATCGCTTGTCTGTTTGATTATGAGATTACAAATGTTATTCTATTCGGTCTCTTTAAGCAAAATTATAGCAAAATTATATACGCACCGCGCATATCCTTCCAATATATTCAAAATTGCTTCGTAATTTTGAATGTGCATGGCATGAAATGTCATCCACATGGGGGTATACGCAATACTGCAGATATATGCCTGAAATTTTTATTAATGGTTGTTTATCAGATTATATAACCTTAAATTAATTTTTCCAATTTTTATAAATTTTTTTTGTAAGCAGTGTAAATAATCCAATTATAATAAAAATGGTAACAAGTAAAGTGAAGGTAAATATGGTAAAAAGAGCGGTTAGAGCCTTCCTGAAGGGCAGGGAGAACATAAGCTGGACAACTGGTGTGATAATACACTCAAGGATTGATAAAGAAACATTGAAGGAAGTGCTTGACGAGTTAGAACATTATGGCGACAGATTGCTTTTCCAAAATCTCGTGGAAAAATGTAAGGATAGGGGAGTATTATGATTCGAATGCGATCTCATCCCCGATATCGGTTTCTTTAGTTTTGCCCACGCCCAGCTCGATTACATACTTCGCAGGCTTTTTTGGTTTATAAACCCTCCATGTGCTTATTTTAAATAATCTAAGCGGAGGAAGTCCCTTTTTAATGTCAATCACTCTAAGCCCGCGGTCCAGCCAGATAACGTCTATCGGATAGAGCATAAAGAACATATGGATCGCGGAGTGTTTAATCGATTCCTTTGGTGAGACCAGGATCATATCCTTTGGCTTGGAGAACATTAAACCTTTTGCTCTTGAAAGAAACGTATCGCCAAGAGCGGCATTATCCCCGATCACAAAGTTTTTTGTTTTGTTTATGATTTGCATTCCTTGCTGTACTTTTATTTTTTAGTATTTTAATAATAACTATAAAGAAAAAATTGAAAGCAATAGAGAAAACACCCACGGGCATTAAAGGCTTTGACGAAATACTATTCGGGGGATTGCCGGAGGGCTGGACCGTGCTGCTCAGCGGATCAAGCGGCACCGGCAAAACCATATTCTCGGTGGAATATCTGTACAGGGGCATAACGGAGTTTAATGAGCCGGGGGTTTTCGTTGCCTGCGAAGAATCCTCGGATAAGATCAAGAGGGCTGTTGCCGGGTTTGGATGGGATCTTGAAGCACTGGAAAAGGAGGGAAAATTAATTTTTATCGATGCCGCTGCTCGCTGGATCACGGATATAGGGGACGTGAGCACGGAGTATGGCCTGGGTTATCTGTTAAATGAAATAGAGGATGCGATTAAGAGCATTGGCGCTAAAAGAGTTGTCGTTGATCCGACCTCTACATTACTTTTACAATTTCAAAAAGCCGTAGCAGTGAGAAGGGGACTGTACAAGATCGCAGGTGTTCTTGAGTCCCGGGGGTGCACATCAATAGTTACCGTGGAGAAGCCGGAAGCGCTGGGAATGACAACATGGAGAGATGTTGAAGATTTTGTTTTGGACGGCGTAATAATTCTGTACTCAAGGGCGGAGAACGGTAAAAGGATAAGGGAGGTGGAGGTCACAAAGATGCGCGGAGAATACTTCCTGGAAGGGAGACATCCATTTAAGGCAACAAGTGAAGGATTAAGGGCGTTCCCTGTGCCGAAACATGAACCCTATGCCATCCCCGGCAGAGAGAGGGTCAGTTTGGGCTCTAAAACGGTTGATGGGTTAATCAACGGGGGGGTGCTTAAGGGAGACACGACTTTGGTGGCAGGCTCCACCGGAACCGGGAAAACTCTTCTTTGCATGCAGTTTATAAAAAACGGCGTGGAAAACAACGAAAAAGGACTGATTATTTCATTTGAGGAGTATCCTTCTGTATTGAGAAGAAACGCCAGAAATATAGGGTTTGATTTAGAAAAGGCGGAAAAGGACGGCTTGGTGAGGATAGTTCATTCCTCCACCATCGATATGATCCCGGGGGAATTTTTACTGCAGGTCAGGGACGAACTGGATGAATTTAAAGCAAGCCGGGTGGTGATAGACAGCATCTCCTCATACTATTCGGTATTTTCTGGCCACACAGCATTCAAGGATAATGCGATAACACTTCTGGGCTTATTCAAAAGCAGGGGAATTACGTCCATACTTACCTCGGAGATGCCGGAATTATTCGGCTCATTCAAGATAACAAACACCGGGACATCGTTCATTGTCGACAACATAATAACGCTCCGATACGCCGAACTTGATGCTGAACTCGCAAAGGCGATTTCCGTGATTAAGATGCGGGGAAGCGATCACGAGAAGGGCATCATGAGATTCGAGATAACCGGTAAGGGGATAGAGGTTGGGGAGAAGTTCGAGGGCGAAGGGATTATGAGCGGCATGCCGAAGAAAAGCAAGATTGCTGCGGAAGTTGAGGGATTCCTGGATTGATGTGCGAGGTGAATATGGTGAATATGGACTGAAATAAACTCCATTCCTATTCATGTCTTCGTTTTCTGAAGGCTAACGCTGCGATAGCCATCCCAACACCAACAAATAAAGAACTCAGTGGCGGCCAACCCCACATAATCTCCCCCGCAATATTAGCGAAAAAAGCAAGAACAAACGCTATAAGTGTTCCAATAATAAAAATCCCAATTTTCTTTTTAAAGGGTTTCTTTAATGTCTGGTCTCTAAGCACCGGGATAACAAGAATATATGCAATTGCCATCGTGGCAAAACCTATAGTTGCCCATGCATTGTATATTGGTGTATCATAATCATACTCTATCCATGGGTTTTCCTCTGTAGGCATTCTTTTTACATCCATGCTGTCCCCTAATACCATTGCTAATAGCATAATAGTTGGAATGATCAAAATGAAGAGTATCCTTTTGTCTTTATCCACTGGTTTTAAAAAATGGTATGGGATCAGGAAGAAAAAGAAAAATGCATAGCTAAGACATCCTACCGATATTTTTGCCATTATCAAAGCTAATGATTGATCCACCATATTATTTTCAACAAAATCTGCGATCATCCAACAAAAAACAAATAGAAAAAGCACGATCCCGAGGAATATCCGGGCAGTTGATTTAGCTCTCACTCTTACGATGTGAATACCAATATATAGAGTAATTATTGCTCCAACTAAAAATGCTATTGTCCATGGATGAAATTCAAATACCATTTTTATTATATTATAACATATATAAATAAAAATAAATCAAATTTTACAAAGCAAAAATTTAAAATAATAGGGTTCCCAAAAGGGCTAAAATGCCGACAAAGATGACATCACCATCTATGAGCACATCGCAAACGAATCCTGTATCAATCTTTGTCATTAAATATAAA
>SMTZ1_10033819_pt1 | contig 10910 bp, 10 predicted proteins | sample DeeMarSWOR136_30_FD_25667 | JGI IMG/M metagenome (IMG submission 25667)
ATTGTTGACCGCTATGACAAAAGATTCTGTACGCCGGGTGATTTGCGCCGGCTGACGCCGGGCAATAGATTTGTGGATTTCACCATAAACGGCGTGAAATGTTCACTGCTGATATGCTTTGATTTGCGGTTTCCGGAGATTTATCGACAATTATATAAGCAAAAAGTCAGTTGCATTTTCCAGTCGTTTTACAACGCCCGCCAAAAAGGCCCGAGCGTTCATACGCACATTATGCGACAAACGATGCAGTGCCGGGCGGCGACGAACCATTTCTGGGTGAGTTGTGCAAATTCAAGCGGGTATTATTCGCCGTATCCATCGTTTTTTGTTCAGCCTGACGGCAGAATCGTAAAACAGCTCAGACAAAATCGCCCCGGCCTGATGGTCAACACAGTCGATTTGAGAAAGAAATTTTATGACCCGATGGTCGGCTTCAGAGATATGGTTCTCGCCGGAGCCCTTAGCAACGGCCCAAGAACTATTACAGACCCGCGGTCAAAGAATACAACGAGTCTTTAGACAGCAGTCATATTTCAGCACAAAAAGGCTTGGCCAAAGGTGTTATTGACGGTTATAATGACTTGATATGAGAGAAGAAGTAAAAAACTGGTTCAGGCAAGCCGAAGCCGATTCAAAGATAACTGATTTCTTACGAAAAGTAAGAGAAAAGTACAACATAAACCAGGCTATATTCTTTGGCAGTAGAGCTCGAGGTGAGCATTTAAAAGACAGCGACTATGATATAATCCTCGTTTCTACCGACTTCAGAGATATATTTTTTACCAGGCGCTCTGCTTTGATGTACGATTTCTGGCATCACTGGCCTATTGAGATAGAACCGTTATGTTACACACCTGAAGAATTTGAACTCAAGAAGAATCAAATAGGCATCGTCAGCGAAGCAGTTAAGGAAGGAATATTTTTATAAAGCCCGAGAAATCATCAGATTTTATCAAAGTTGTGTTCGCTGATAAAGCGAATGTCCTGAGTCAGTTAAAAGATTACGCGAAAAGCGTCAAATGCAAACACCCGGAAGTGGAACGAGTGGGATTTTTTGGTTCTTATGCGAATGACACATACGGACCGGCCAGTGATGTGGACTTGCTGATAATTCTGCGCGAAAGCTCCAAGCGTTTCCTGGACAGAATTCCCGATTATCTTCCCCTTACACCGACGAGGAGATAGAGATAATGAAACAGTCAGGTACGCCCTGGATTTGCCACGTCCTTGAAGAGACGGTATGGCTTTAAGTGTGGGATAGGTGTGTCAATAATGATAAGAAACAAACGCAAATTGGATGAGTTTTATCGAAAGTTAGACGCGGAGGAAAGTCTGTCTTATAAAGAGGCCCTGCGTATATACGATGCGCTGCATAAAGAAGCCGTCGCGTTGGGCGCAATCAGCCACGAGAATATCTGGGATGGCTTCGATGCTGTTCTCCGGATCGCAAGGGCAATAAACAAAGTGGGTACGTGATGGAAGTTATTTCAGCGGGAAAGAACAAAAATGAGCAAAAGTGAGGATAGGGACAGGGGAAATTGGAGTTTTTTCGGCATATCATACGTGAAATCGCGAGGATGTCGTACCCAGGAAGGTTCGGCGGGAAGCTTGGTAGATCTAAATTGCCTACTATGGTGATTGCAGGATGATTAGAGGAACAACTATGGCTAATAATACTATTACTGCACCTAAAGGATTTTTGGCGGCAGGGGTGCAATGCGGTATTAAGAAATCGGGCAAATCTGATTTGGGGCTGCTTGTGTGCCCAACTGGTGCAAACTCAGCAGCGGTTTTTACAACTAACAAGGTCGTCTCGGCGGCAGTACAGGTCTGCAGAGAGCATGTGAAAAGTTCAAGAATATACGCGGTTGTCGTCAATTCCGGCAACGCTAATACCTGTACCGGCCGAAAAGGCATCGATAATGCAGTTACAATGTGCAGCCAAACAGCACATTCATTAACCGAGATACGAGATACGAGATGCGAATCACGAAATATCCTCGTCGCTTCGACCGGCATTATCGGAAAACAGCTGCCGATTAATAAAATTACCGCCGGCATTGCAAAGGCGGCAGCGAAGCTCTCAGCTTCATCTAAGGCGGGCCTGGATTTTGCGCGGGCGATAATGACGACCGACACCAGGCCGAAACAAGCTGTCCGCCGATTCGAAATATCAGGTACTAACGTTACGATAGCCGGCGCTGTTAAAGGGGCCGGTATGATTGCGCCCAATATGGCAACCACACTTTGCTTTATTACTACGGACGCAGCTATAACAAAACCATTGCTGGCGAAGGCCCTAAAGGCTGCCATCGAAAACTCGCTAAACAGGTTAACAGTTGACGGCCATCAAAGCACAAATGATACTGCGATGATTCTTGCCTCCTGCTTAGCGGGCAATCGCCCAATAGTAAGTCAGTGCCCACGATATAAAAGGTTTGCCAACGCGTTGGCTGAAGTTTGCGATGATTTGGCCCGACAGATGGCTCTCGATGCCGAAGGGGCCACGCGGATGTTCAAGGTCATTGTCAAAGGTGCAGCTACAAAGGCCGATGCGGCCAGGGCCGCGCGGGCAATAGCCAATTATCCGCTGGTAAAATGCGCAGTCAACGGCGGCGACCCCAACTGGGGCAGAATTATCTGTGCCGTTGGTTCGGCTTCTGTCAGGTTGAATCCGAGTAAGCTCTCTTGTATGCTCGGGCCAATAACCGTTTTTAAAAACGGTGCGCCGAGAAAATTCGATGCAAAAAAGGCAAGTAAGGTCGTTTCTCAAACCGAGCACACCATAACCGTGGATTTAGGGGCCGGCAAAGCGGAAGATTTTTGCTATGGCTGCGATTTAAGCGCCGAATATGTAAGAATCAATGCTGATTACCACACATAACAGAAGTCAGATAAAAGAAGTCAGAAGACAGAAGTCATAAGATAGAGGTTAGAAGACACATAACAGAAGTCAGATAACAGAAGTCAGAAGTTTGCGGAGTTTTGGCTTATTTTCGGCTTTCCCACAATAAAACAGTTGAAAAACCAATCTATTTGGTTAAACTGCTGGCGATTTTATGTCTGTTAAGCTGGTAGAGACGATATTTTGAATCGAAAAGGAGTAAAAAAGTGAAAGTTATTAAGAGTGCCCTTGGATTTTTGGTGCCGAGTTTTGCATTTAGTGCGGTGGCAGTGGCGGCGGAAGGCACAGAGCCGGCTGAGATGGCCGGGACGCCCTGGAGCTGGTGGATTGCGCCGGTAGCGGCAGTGTTGGCGCTGGGATTTGCCTACTATTTCTATAAGAAGGTGAAAAAAATGATTAGCATTGCCAATCATGTGCGAGAAGGGGCATACGCCTATCTGTTCCGGCAGTACAGCGTTGTGACGCTGGTATTTTTGATTCTTCTGGTCATCTTAGCGGTCTGCGCTTATCTGGGTGTTCAGAACCCGTTTGTTCCGATAGCGTTTTTGACAGGCGGATTTTTTAGCGGGCTGTGCGGCTTTTTAGGTATGAAAACGGCGACAAACGCCTCATCCCGTACCGCTCAAGGCGCCAGCGTGAGTTTGAATCAAGGCCTGCAGGTCGCCTTTCGTTCGGGTGCGGTTATGGGTCTGGTCGTCGTCGGATTCGGCCTGCTGGATATTTCGCTGTGGTACCTGATTCTTGATAAGATTGTTTACACAGCGGCAAATATGGAAACAGGACTGAGATTTTTGGGATTGCAGCTTGTGCCCGAAGCTATGGATCCACATCATAAGCTTGTAGAAATTACAACAACGATGATAACATTTGGTATGGGCGCTTCGACCCAGGCCTTGTTTGCCCGTGTCGGCGGCGGAATTTACACCAAAGCCGCAGACGTAGGAGCGGACTTAGTTGGCAAGGTCGAAGCCGGTATTCCGGAAGATGACCCGAGAAACCCGGCCACAATCGCTGACAACGTCGGCGACAACGTCGGGGACGTTGCCGGTATGGGTGCCGACCTGTACGAAAGCTACTGCGGCTCTATCCTGGCGACGGCAGCTCTCGGAGCGGCATTGCCGCTCTCTGCTGTTGCCCAGAGTGGTATGGACCCGCTCAAGGCCGTTCTTGCTCCAATGGTTGTGGCGGGTGTGGGTATTATCCTTTCGATTGCCGGTATCTTTATGGTTCGTTGTAAGGAAGACGCAAGCCAGAAGAACCTGCTCAGGGCACTGCTGTTCGGTACACTCGGCAGCTCTGTGTTAATCCTCGTTGCAATAGGATTGATGGCGAGCACCGACTGGATTAGCTGGGGAGTATTCGGCTCGGTTGTCTCAGGGCTGATTGCCGGTGTAATTATAGGTCAGCTTACCGAATATTACACCTCTGATGAATACGGCCCGACGCGGGGTATTGCTGAACAGGCCAACATGGGACCTGCTACAACAATTATTGACGGTCTTGCAACCGGTATGTTTTCGGCTGGGCTACCTGTAGTAGCGATTGTGGTCGGCATTCTGTGTGCGTTTGGCTTTGCGGGCGGTTTTTCGAATATTTCGATGGGCCTCTACGGTATCGGCTTTGCCGCGGTTGGAATGCTCGCCACATTAGGCATTACTCTGGCCACCGATGCTTACGGCCCGATTGCTGACAACGCCGGCGGAAATGCCGAGATGAGCGGACTGGGCCCGGAGGTTAGAAAAAGGACCGATGCCCTTGATGCACTCGGTAATACGACAGCGGCAACGGGTAAAGGCTTTGCGATTGGCTCGGCGGCTCTGACAGCGATGGCACTTTTGGCCGCATACATCGAAGAGGTTCGCATTTGGATATCACGGCTTGCAACAGATGCCGGCGGAACTTTCAACGTTGGGGATGGGGATGTTGCGTTTACACCCGAAAGCGCAAAGATGGCTGGGGTTATGGATTTTATCTCAGCCTATAACCTGACAATAATGAATCCGAAGCTAATTTGTGGTCTCTTTATTGGCGCTATGATGGCCTTTGTATTCTGTGCTATGACAATGAAGGCGGTCGGCAGGGCGGGGATATGGTCAATGAGGTCCGCCGGCAGTTCAGGGAAATCGCCGGCATTATGGAGGGTACGGGCCAGCCCGATTATGCCCGCTGCGTTTCGATTTCCACACGCGGCGCGCAGAAGGAGATGATCCTACCTTCGCTGCTGGCGATTATCATTCCAGTTGTAACGGGGCTGCTCTTGGGTGTAGCAGGTGTGATGGGACTTTTGGCAGGGGGGTTGAGCTGCGGTTTTGTTCTTGCAATTACGCTCAATAACGCTGGCGGCGCCTGGGACAACGCCAAAAAATATATCGAAAAAGGCGCTCACGGCGGAAAAGGCTCAGATGCACACAAGGCCGCCGTCGTTGGTGACACCGTTGGCGACCCCTGCAAGGATACCTCCGGGCCCAGCCTGAATATTCTGATAAAGCTGATGACGATGGTGAGCGTGGTCTTCTCAGGCGTCGTGGTAAAATTCGCCCCCGTTATCAGCGGCTGGCTCGGCCTCGGCGGTAAATAAAATTTGTTTATGAGGTAGCCCATTCTTGCCGAAAAAAGGAGAATGAGGTGGAAAATGGGTATTAAGTATCATTGTACAGATAGTTGGGTAATTATATTTGTATTGCTTCTGTTTCTCGTGCTTTTATTCATCGGGACGGTGCCTGCTTGTTATTAAACACTCCTCAGTTGACATAACTGCCTGACAAAGGTAATCTATCAGGGTGGCCGAATGGGCCGCCCTTTTTTATTGAAGATGAGGATATAAGGTTTGACAAAAAAACGAAGTACGAAGGCAAAATCCATTAAAGATTCTACAGCCGGGCACCGGCAGCGGAAAAAGAAAGTTACTAACGAAGCGAAGGCATTTGCTCTGGCCGCAGCTAAAGTGGCGGTAAGCCGGCATTGCAGTGATATAGTGGTTCTTGACCTTAGGGGCAAATCGCCTGCTACCGATTATTTTGTAATTGCCACCGGCACAAGTGACAGACAGATGCGCACCGTTGCCGATGAAATCTGTGACGCTGCAAAAAAACAAAAGATACAGCGCTTCGGCAGGGCTGGCTACGAACAGGCTCGCTGGATTCTGCTCGACTTTGTTGACGTCGTAATCCACATCTTTGACAACGAATATCGTGACTACTATGACCTGGAACTGCTCTGGGGCGACGCAGAAAAATTGATTATTGATGAATGATTAATGATTACTAAATGAAACCGACTATTAACATACTTGAGGAGCGGATTAGTGCAGCGATGGCCACTGCTACCGGCCGTGATGACTGTGCGGCTATAGTACGATCCTCTACCGACCCTAAATTCGGCGATTATCAGGCCAACGGTATAATGCCATTGGCAAAAAGCCTCAAAACCAATCCCTGTAAACTTGCTGAAGATGTCGTGGGAAATTTAGACCTTTGCGATATTTGCGAGCCGCCGGAAGTCGCAGGTCCGGGTTTTATAAACTTACGCCTTAAACCAGTATTTTTAACCGACAGGTTACTTGAAATCAACAGGCACATTGCCAAACTTGGCATAGATAAAACTCCTAAACCGAAAACTATCGTTGTCGATTTTTCAAGTCCGAATATTGCCAAGCAAATGCACGTCGGCCATCTGCGAAGCACAATCATCGGCGACTGTATCTGCCGAATACTCGAATGCCTCGGCCACAAAGTCATCCGCCAAAACCACATCGGAGACTGGGGTACACAGTTCGGAATGCTTGTTTGGAGTATCATTACAAAGCAAGAGGATCCCAGCATAGGCGTGGCTATACAACGTCTTTTCGAACAGGCGTCATTCGCCATGGAAGACGATACGAATATCAGGTCAATTGAACAAGCTGTGCGTTCGTTTCATATTTCGGACTTGGAAAGCTTCTATCGTGATGCTAAACATGAATTTGACTCAGACCCTGTTTTTCAACGCCAAGCCAAAAAGAGAGTAGTAGAGCTACACGATGGGAGCAATAGACTGACCTTAGAAATATGGCGTCATATTGTTGATGAATCAAGACGTCACTACCAGCCAATCTACGATACTCTCAGTGTAAATCTAAGAAAAGAGCATGAACGCGGTGAGAGCTCTTATAATGATATGTTGCCTGATGTTGTTGCGGAGTTGAAACAAAAGGATTTGGCGGAGGATTCTGATGGTGCCATTTGTGTTTTTCCAGAAGGGTTTAAGAATAAAGAAGGGCAGCCGTTACCGTTTATTATTCAGAAGTCAGATGGGGCGTATCTTTACGCCACTACAGATTTGGCGGCGCTGCGCTACAGAATTGATGAGTTGAAAGCGAACGCCATAATTTACGTTACTGATGCCAGGCAGAAGCTGCATTTTGAGATGCTGTTTGCCGTTGCTAAGATGGCCGGGTGGGTAAGTGATGATATTGAGCTTTCGCACGTTATGTTCGGCAGCATTTTGGGAGATGATGGCACACCGTTAAAGACACGCGCCGGCGAGAATGTAAAATTGAAAGAGCTGCTCGATGAGGCGGTTGAACGTGCGAAAACGATAGTCGAAGAAAAGAACCCGGAGCTTTCACCGGACAAAAAAGAAGAAATAGCCAGGGCGGTTGGAATCGGTGCCGTCAAATACGCGGATTACTCCAATAATCGCACCAGCGACTATGTCTTCAGCTTTGATAAGATGTTAGCGATGGATGGTAATACCGCTCCGTATATGCAGTACGCTTATGCCCGCATAAAATCTATCGAGAGAAAGGCGCAGACCAAAGATGTGGATATTGAAGATGAGCTTGCCGACTTGCAAGCTTTGAGTTTGACCGACACCGCTGAACTGGACCTGACAAAATATCTGATTCGTTATGGCGAGGCGATACAGGCCGCCGCGGCCGATTACAGACCGAATTATTTAACCGCTTATCTTTATGAGCTTGCGCAGAAATTCAGCGCATTTTATACGAATTGTCCTGTCCTGAAAGCCGAGCCGGCCAAAAGGCCTACCAGACTTTTGCTTTGTGATTTAACCGCAAAGACCATCAAACACGGCCTAAGTGAGCTTTTAGGTATTGAAGTTGTCGAACAAATGTGAGGGCTAATAATGAAAATTGTCCGGGAAGATTTTCGCATAAGCACAAAAAGCCGTAACCAGATGATTGACATCACGAGCCAGGTTCATTCGATCGTCAGTCAATCAGGTATTGCCAACGGCGATGCAATAGTCTATTGCCCTCACACAACCGCGGCGATTACCATAAACGAAAACGCCGACCCCTCTGTACCGCACGATATACTTTTAACTCTGGAGGAGCTGCTTCCTCATCATCGCCCGGGCTATCGGCATTCTGAGGGCAATTCCGATGCACACTGTAAAAGCTCTTTGCTCGGCTGTAGCGAACAAATCCTGATAAAGGACAACTCTCTGAACCTTGGCACCTGGCAGGGCATTTTTTTCTGTGAATTTGATGGCCCACGCAGCAGAAAGGTAATAGTCCAGGTCCGCGGCGAATAAAGAATTCAAGTGACGCTCCGAACTTAGTCACTGTGGACGAGTCGGACTTTGACTATGCGTATAAATAGGGCGAGGTGGTGGTTCCGGCTGGGGGGGAGACCGGTGGACCACACTGCCTCGCCGAGGTCTATAAAGCTGTTAAAAAAACAGCGTTATATTTTAAACATTAACCGGGAAAACTAACACTTCCAGAAAATCCCGTCAAACGAAAAATACAAAAGCCACAAAAATCATCAAGGGGTTTATGTCCACCCCATACTACTTTAACACAATTAGTATACACGTTATGATGATAAAAAGCAAGTTAAAAATCGCTTTTTTTTGATTTTTTTTGGGAACTTTGTCCTGTCTCAGCAGAAATCATAAAGCCAAATGGCTTGAATACTTACGCTTATTGGAGCTGATTACGACCGATAAATCTTAGAAGTTGTTGTTTAACGAATATTTGCCTCGTAGTTGAAAAAACCATCAAAATTTTCGCCGTGCTTGCTTTTATGCTGGCAAAAACTTTCACGGACTGATATTTTGAATACGTCCCTGGTTTGTGGTGAATTGAATTTTTGATTTTTGACTCTCGGCTTTTCTACTATGGCAAAAATTTCGGATAGAATAGAGCGTGTAAAAGAGACCATTAACTCTGCCTGTGCCCGCGTTGGCAGAGACCCCGGTGAGATAAAACTTGTCGTTGTAACAAAATCCGCTACCATCGAAGCCGTAAAAGAAGTTATTCGTCTGGGTTTCACCAATCTGGGGGAAAATCGCGTTCAGCAGCTTATAAAAGTTTTCCACCCAGGTAGCTGAATTTTTGCAAAGACCTGATGGTGATTTGGGCCTGCCGGAAAAGGTCGGTTGGCATATGATTGGTCATCTGCAGCGCAATAAGGTCCGCCACGTCTTACCTATAGCTTTTCTGATACATTCGGTAGATACACTTAGGCTGGCCGAAGAAATAAACACCTCAGCGGCAAAACTAAACTTATGCCCAAAAGTGCTTCTGCAGGTCAATGCTTCTAACGAACCGCAAAAATACGGTGTGCCGGTAGGGGCGGCTACACATCTGGCTGAGCAGATAGAGACCTTGCCCAACTTAAAACTCGTTGGCCTGATGACGATGGCACCATTGACCCATAATAAGGCCGTTGTTAGAGCTTGTTTTGTCCGGACAAGGGAGTTATTTATCGAGATGCGCGGCGAAAAAATTGTCGGACGGCAGTTTACAGAGCTGAGTATGGGTATGAGTTCAGACTACGATGTTGCAGTCGAAGAGGGGGCAACCATCCTTCGCATCGGCTCGGCAATCTTCGCTGGTTAAGAGCAGGTTTGAGCCGGACAAACATCGAGGATACTTGAATTATAGTTTAGTAATTTTCATACTTTCATTCTTACACTCCGAACAAGTTTTAATCTATACCACCGTATCTTTGCGGCTCGTATGAATTCTGTCGGTCTTGCAACAGCGGAAAAAGGCAAAAAAAAATCCAAAGTACAGCCCTTAACAAGCCGAAATTAGCTTATTGGTAGCAAACAGTTGTTAGTGAATAGTATTTAACCGCCAATCGTTTAGTTAAATGCCGGCAGCTGAACAAGTGGTTCTTTGTTCAGGGTCTCATAATACAATAAGAAAAACGGGTGAAATGGAAAAAGTAAAATTACCAACTGCTATTGAGCTGGAAAAAAGCTATACTGATGTTTTGTATCTGACTAATAAAAGCCACGTCCCGTCTGAAATAAAGAGACTTTTTAAGAAGAGGAAGCTTTCTTACCGCACTCTTCCGATAGACAAGTTTTCCAAAGTACGCGACAGACTTGATTTGATTGGGACCGTCATTATAGATATGAAAGAATCGGACGTTTCGCAGCAGCAGCTATTGGCCCGAATAATCGAATCCCTTGAGATGGAAAATATTGGCATGATTTTGCTTACAGACCGCCCGGAGATGCCCGTTAAAAGTTTTTCAATTTCCCCGTCAAGGACGAGCTTCTCTATGATTAACACCTTGGAGTCAGTTTCTATAGATGAGCTATGGCTTAAAGTAAGTGCTAATCTTGCATTTCGTAAAAAAAGTTATGGAATTACAACAAAACCCTTAGTTTCACGAAAGCATGTGCTGAGAATTCACAAGAATAAACTGGCCGAGCAGCTTTCTATAACAAAAACCCTCGCAGATAATCTGGCAGAGCAGCTTCGTTTAGCCGGTCTTGTGCAGCAGGATTTTCTCCCCACCCAGCTGCCAAATACTAATGAAGTGCAGTGGGCCACGGTTTTTATGCCGGCAGAGTGGGTCTCGGGTGACATTTACGATATCGTACGTATCGACGAGCAGCACATCGGCTTTTATGTTGCTGATGTGGTGGGGCATGGCATGCCGGCAGCACTGCTGACAATCTTTCTTAAGCAGGCCTTGCTTATGCGAGAGACATATGAGAGTAATTACCGCATATTCCCCCCGTCAGAGGTTATAAAAAATCT
>SMTZ1_10018623_pt1 | contig 10909 bp, 14 predicted proteins | sample DeeMarSWOR136_30_FD_25667 | JGI IMG/M metagenome (IMG submission 25667)
TGAATGGTGAGTTGCAGACTCAGGGAAGTATAGCTAAGGTTGCCGATGTGACGGAGGTCACAATTCGGAATAGGTATAAAGAGTTGATACAATCACTATGCATCAGGATCGATCTATAAATAATATTGCAGTAAGTATCAATTGATAAAAGATGAAATCGCGCGCGTAAATACACCATTACTGCGCGCGCGAAAGTTAAACTCACGGAAACCATGATCTGCTATTCAGGTTGAGAACGCGCGCAAAATCTTACGCATAAAAGAGGGGATCATTCGATCTTGTCTGTCTGTACTTACAACCTATCGAGCAATTGCTGTGGGTCTCTTTTCATGTTATGATGGTTATGGATTTCCATGCAGAGTCTCCGCTATCGCCTCCCTCAAGCATCGCCGTAGTAAGAATAACGTCATCGAACTCCACGTAGCTCAAACCGCCATAGCTGACTCTACCGAATGCCGAGTCGTCCACAACTTGACCTGACGTGTACTCAGTCGTGCGCCCGACTTTATGGATGGTCTCACCTAAAGCCACAGGCATGATCGTCTTATCTATTGGCGTCCAGCCTACATCCCTTATGTGTTCAGCCTTGCAGAAGAAGCTGGCCTGGTCGCTGCCGGCGAAGCCAAGACCGACGAATCCCTCAAAGTCGTCAGCAGTATGCAACCTGAACTCATAATCCGTTGTGGGCTCCGCCACAGCAAAATCGATCTTTGCCTTTTCAGCTAATGCAAGTTCGAAACGTGTCTTTCTACCCAAGAGGGAGCTAGCTCCATTTAACAGGCCCGCGATGATGTTCGATAGCGCGCATTGGCTTCCGCTGAGAGGTTGATGCCAGTAGTAGCTGCCCACTATGTCCTCGGGTACATTGCCCTGATCGTATCTCCCTGGCTGAACTATACGAGTCTCAGACGAGGAGGGTTTAAGCGGGTCCTCCGCGAAGACGTGTGCGTTGCTACCGAGCATTTCCCGTCCTCTCCCGTCTTTGAAGAACCATCCCAGGGTTCCAGCCGTTATCGCCCAGTTACCTATGCTTACCCCCGCGACAAGTGGGCGTACTCTCGTCACGTGGGCTAGAGGGTGGAGATTCAGGGCCTTAATCTCTCCTACCTCTACCACGTCGGTTGGTACTCCCTCGATCTCCTTGGGTATGAGGTTCCTCAGGTCCAGTAGGGCTACATCTACTTTTTCGGATACGTAGATCCTGATGACTTCTTCCTCGACCTCTTTTCCGTCTTTGATACGTTTCCTTGGCTTCTTGGAGTAGCCTACCACGTTCTTCTTGTCCTTGATTTTTTCCCAGATCTCTTCAAAAGGCATATCATGTTAAATGATGTACGAAGATATGAAAATTCTTTGTGACTGTTTGTTTATAAGTGAACACTGATGGCGTATCATTTTAGGTTTAGTAATCATTGAGATTATTCTCGAGAAAGTATCAAGTGAATTTCGCGCTCAATTCGAGGAATCGCAAATCGCGTGCGATTTTATTAGAAATGGAGTCGGGATGATGCCCAGTGCTCAGAGAAAAACTCCATCAGCACTAAAAGGTTCAAATTTTACGTTTTGTGGATTTTAGATAGATTTTATTGATTATGAGATCTATCCTGACATGTACTGTTGCTCGATCTATTCTTATGCTCCATAACTCATTTCATATAAAAACTATATATTCAGGATAATGTCGAGTGCATTTGCTAGGCGTGCTATTAGCCCTCTAATCGGGACAGTAATCATAGCAGCGGTTACGATCACAGTAGCCGTCGCAGCCGCCTATTTCATAAGCGGAAATTTAGCAATGTACACGAAGTACGAAGGTGTAGTTATTGAGAGTGCATGGTCAACGAAGGACAGCATTAATGAGTGCTGGGAGATAACTCTTGAGCTGAAGAACACAGGGCCCACGGCCTCCACGACAATCAGGTGCTTCCTCAATGAGATCCCATTAAACGAATGAGATCCCATTAAACGAGACAGGCTACAATCCCTACTTCGATAAGACGGTTGATTTCAACTCTTCCGTTCGGGCTGCTATAAGCTTTGATGAGGACCTGGGGTTGACCATTGAAAGCGGCGAGGAGACCACGATTAAGATATACATATCATATGCGGTTGGCAGTCATTTTGGTACACTTACATCTGGGACTTCCTTGAACGTGCGGCTCACTAGCGCTGGTGGAATGGACTAACTATATCAAGATCGTCGAACTGATTTAATCTAGCGCATTCGCGCGCCATGAAATATATAATTAAATTAGATCAAATAGCCTCAACTGCACTTCGTTATAAGGCTGAAATTAAATGATCAAATCATGTGTTGTATGCGGTCGTTCATTTAAAGCGAGGGTCTCAAATTCAAAATACTGCTCTGATGATTGTAGAAGGAAAGCGAAAAACCTGAGATCGAGAGACCAGAGAAAGAGTCAAAGAAAAACCTATCACAAGACTTGTACGGTCTGTGGATCGTCCTTCGAGACCTTCACCAATAATAAATTGTATTGCTCTACGGAGTGTAAAAGGTCGGCCAGTCTAGAAAGAAGAAGGATAAGAGATAGGAATAGACCAAGACCCAAGCGATTGACATTGACACAGAAGGAGTCAGTAGTCGGTCTGTGCAGTATCTGTGGGAAAGAAAATGTTGAGGTTGAAGTGTGTCCTGTTTGTGGCTTCCTTGTTTGCGAAAGTTGTCGGGATTCGTCAGGGACATGTAAAATATGTAACAAGGATGAATGAGCGCGCACGGGTTTTAAAAAGGTCTCACTATCATTGAGGAGCTAAAAGGTCTCAACGAATATATGCATCTAGAGATTAAGCGCGATTTGATAATACATTAAAATGAAAATCGCGCGCGCTCAAGAATTTTATATGATGGTAGTCTAACGCCAATGAATAAACAATGTCAACTTGGAAGTGGTTCGTGAAATTCCCAGGAGACAACGTCGTCACACTAACAAAAGATGCTCCTGCTAACACTCTCTTCATTGTGGACTCCGATGAGATATCAATACTCAGAGATACACCCTTCGGTCACAAAATAGCTATAAAAAACATCGAAGGAGGGGGGGACATAATCAAGTACGGCGTGAAGATTGGTTTCGCCACCACAGAGATTTTGAAGGGTGAACATGTGCACATTCACAATGTTGATGAAATCTCCCTGATGATTAGAGATGAAGAAAAGAAGAGGAGCCTAAGGAGGTCATAAAATGCACTTCATGGGCTACCACCGGGATGATGGGCAGATCGGCGTTAGAAACCACGTCATCGTGATAAGCACGGTCTCCTGCATTAATCCGGTCACAGAACAGATAGCGAAAGCCACTGGTGCCATACCTATAACCCACGGATGTGGATGCGGACAAACAGAAGAGGACTACCAAAAAACTCAGTGGAGCTTGGCTAGATACGCTGAGAACCCTAACGTAGCCGGAGCCTTTGTCGTCGGACTTGGATGCGAACAAATAGACGCAGAGAGGCTAGCGGATGAGATCCGTGGAAAACCGACGGCGTTCGTCAGGACTTCGGAGGAGGGGGAGAACGCAGCCCTTTCCAAGGGGATCAGAGATGTTCGTGGCATGATCCTCTCTGCCTCAAAACTGAGGAGAGAGGAGACTCCCCTGAACAAGCTGATTCTGAGTGTCCAATGTGGAGGGTCGGACACAACATCTGGGTTGGCTTCGAACCCTGCAGTTGGAGCTGCAGCAGATCTCCTCATCGAAGAGGGTGGAACAGTTCTATTAGAGGTAGCAGCCTTTGGCGAGCACCGCCTACTGAAGAACGTCACAGACAGAAAAGTCATCGAGGCGCTATGGGCTGCAACCGATAAAGGCGGCAATACCCCCCTCAAGGGTGTTCTCTCGTATAAAGAGAAACCTCCTGGACCGGGACTCTATCACGTCACTGGGAAAGATTACATCGGATTCACAGATGTGACCGAGGCTACGATGAGGCTCCTATCGGGCTCACAGATCAACTGCTTTACCACTGGATGCGGCCAACCCATGGGCCTCGCCATCGCACCGGTCTTGAAGATAAACGGTAACCCCATTAACTACGAGAAGAACAGGGAAAATATGGACATCAACGCCAGCAAGATACTCTATGGGGAGGAGACTATCGAAGAGGTGGGGAAGCGAATATTTACCGCGTTAATTGAGGTCGCCAATGGAAAACTAACAAAATCCGAGATCATGGGCCATAGAGACTTTGTACTAGGAATCTTTGCAGGCACCCAGAAATAAGCGCGCGAAATGGTTACGAGTTCTGGTCTATTGGTTTACGACGTGATTTATTCTTTGATTTATTTCACCAGTTCTCCTTTTTATTATTTCCATTAGTTCTTCGATTTCCTCGAATACAAGAGGAGAGTGAACTCTGTAGGACAGAGTTTGCTACCCCTTTATATTCCACGAAGCTCTGCCAAGCAGAGATTGACCCCCCTTTATATCGTCGACTCAGAGCCTCCATCCTGGTTGAGAAAAGATGGAGAACAAAGGTGGTGTCCCGGAGTCGAGCTTGAGCAGGCTCGATATTACCGCCAATGAGGTTAACGGCTTCCTTGAGGAGATTGGGATCCACATACTTCTCGAAGTGACTCTAGTAGCCATCGTGGACAGATTCCTGAATAACACAGTGCTGAGCATGCTCATGGGCATCAGCGTCGTCGAGGTGTGCCAACTCCTATGGCGGAGACGGCGTGACATTGAGGAGGATTAGGCCAGGAGGTCTATAGTATTGAATACACAGTCATGGTGGGAAATTGTTAGCGCTTACAACGTCGCAGTATTCCCGATGCAGATAGTTGTAGTACTCGCCGCTGTGATGCTAACCTACTTCGTGTTCACTGGGACTGGCGAGAAGAGCGACAAGTTGATGAAGGTATACCTTTCGCTGATGTGCGCCTGGAATGGTCTGGTGTTTTTCCTCTTTTACGGGAGATGTCTTCCCGGAACCATCCTAGGGGCACCCCTTTTCATACTTGCTGCTATCCTCTTCGCCTGGGACGTAAGAGCGGGAAGAACCAAGTTCCTGCTCCCTGAAGTCCATTGGCAGAGATACATCACAGGCTTCCTAATACTCCTATCCTTTTTGTATCCTCTTGTCGGGCTATTCTTTGGTCATGTCTACCCTGAGTCTTGCACCTTCGGAGTCATGCCATGCCCGACAACCGTCTTCGCCCTTGCCCTATTATCCGCGGCCCTGCCTAAAGTGGACAATAAAGTCTACTCGCTTCTCCTAATATGGGCTCTTCCTGCCCTTGGTAAGTGCCTGGGCGCACTCGACTTGTACGAGGACTGCGTCTTGTTCTGGGCTGGAGTGTACGCCCTTTTCATGCTTATAAGAACCTGGTTTGTGGAGAGGAGCGCTCGAAAAACGAATCAGCGTGAGATCCTGGAAATCGTCGAGAAGGTAATGGATAAGAAAGTTGGTTGATGTTATGACGAGTGCTATCGCAGTAGAAGGCCTGTTTAAGAGATATGGAGATCTCGATGTTCTCAGGGACGTCGACCTCGACATCGGACGCGGAGAATTCTACACCCTCATGGGCCAGAACGGCTCTGGAAAGACCACGCTGATCTCAATCGTCACGGGGACGAGCCCTCCAACTAGAGGACGCGTCGAGATCCACGGTCACAATATATTAGATGAATCGGAGAAGGTCAGAAGGATCATCGGATACGTCCCCCAAGAAAACTTCTCCAGCCCCACGCTGACCGGTCACGAGAACCTGGTATACTTCGCAAGACTGTTCGGACTAGTGAAATCGGAAGCGAATCGAGTTACTGAACAGCTTTTAGAGAGGATGGGTCTTACAGAAGATGCTAAAAAAAGGGTGTCGGACTACAGTGGGGGGATGCGAAAGAGGCTAGAGGTCGCGACGGCCCTCCTACCCGGGATAAAGGTGCTCTTCCTAGATGAACCGACTACGGGCCTAGACCCCTCCACCCGAAAGGGGTTCCTGGGGACACTTAAAGAGGTGAACGAGGAGGGAGCCACCATCTTCATGGTCACCCACATCGGCGAGGACGCCGAGGTCGCCTCCAGGGTCGGATTCATGGACAGAGGGAAGATTGTACTCGAGGGGGAACCAGACAGGCTGAAGGAGAGGAGCGGACTCCAGAACGTCATAGAGATTGAGACTCCCTTCAAGGGGAAGGAGATCGCATCGGTTGTGAGGTCCTTCAGCATAGACGGAAGACTCCAAGAGACGGATGAGGGCTACATGCTCTACAGCGACAAAGCCGAGGAGGCGATGCCCCGCCTTGTGAGGGCACTCGATGGCGTCGGATGCGGAGTTGAGCGGATCGAGAAAAGAACTCCGTCGCTTGAGGACGTATTCTTTAAGGCGACGAGGAAGCGATTGAGGTGATGACGACGTTGAACTTTTTAGCCACGGTCGTGGGGAAGTCCCTCAAAGAATTCACTCGGGAGAGGATGGTCATCATCTGGACTTACGCAGTGCCCCTGTTCTTCCTCGCAGTGCTACCCATGATGTACGGAGGAGTCCCTGCTGAGGTTGTCCCCAGGCTCAAGGGGGCCTTGACCCTGACCATGGTTACTTTCTTGGTAATGACTGCTGGTCAGTCTAATCTCCCCGGATCTATAGCCAAGGATACCGAGCGAGGGCTCTACCTGAAGATGGCTTCGATGCCAGTAAGCCCCTGGAAGGAGAGCCTCGGAAGGATCATCGCGACATGTATCTTCTCCCTCGCTGGCTCAGCCTTGATGTTAGTCGTGGGAATACTCTATGGAGCCGTGTTTAACGTCTGTTTAACTGACATCCTAGTTGCAGCCGGTTTCATCTTCCTCACGGTAGTGGCATCGGTGGGTGTAGGGCTGATAATAGCATCCCTCGTAAAGGGAGAATCAGCTTCCACCCACACAGGCGTTGCGATTACACTCATCACCTACTTCCTCGGAGGCATGGCCCTTCCATACACAAGCCTACCAGAAGCCCTCAAGGTATTCGCTAGGCTACACCCAATAACGTCAGCTAACGCCTCGATGGTCTTCCTACTCGAGGGAGAAAGCTATATCGGCTACAACCCATTTAGCGCGGTTCAGATCTTTACGACGGTGGCCTTATCGTTTCTTGTCTTAGTGGTGGGAATAAAACTATACTCAAATCTCTGCTGGAGGAGATGAATACAGAGATGTTGGAGAGTACCAAAGACCTTTCCTGGAGGGACTGGATCGTCTCCTGCGTATAAGGTTCCTGCATGATCATCCAGATGATCCTCACCTACTTCAAGTACAACTGCATGGGGCTAAACGCCCTAGCTAACTCCGGCTGGCTAGTGATGGCTGTGAGCGCCGTGTTCGGCTGGATGCCCATCTACACACTAAAAGTGAGGGGCTGCGTACCCGAGGGGAAGAGCTATATGAAAACTACAAAACTCGCGGATAATGGAATCTACTCTGTCGTGAGACATCCCAAGTACCTTGCAGGTGTGCTGATAAGCCTCTCCCTGGTACTCGTGTCCCAGTACTGGATCAACGTACTATTGTTTCTCCCCGTGCTGGTAGGAACGTACATCGATAGCCGCAGAGCGGACATGAGGTTAGTCGAAAAGTTCGGCGAGGATTACACGAGGTACATGGAGCGAGTTCCAGCGCTGGATCCCATAACTGGATTTCTGAGACATCTCAGAAGGCGGGGATAAATCGACGCTCGCGCAATTAATTTCGCATATGCGAGCGCAAATGGCGCGACAGAAGAGTAATTTATGATGCTATGCGCGTGTGAATATGATCTATCGACAAATATTCTCTTACAGAAAAACCAAATCCATGGTATCTAAATCTATATCCCCTTTCAAGAATATAACTCACAATACCTCGCTGTAGACTTATGTGTATTCCATCATTTTCATCGAACCAGCCATATGTTGGATCTACCCAAACCCATCCAAGATTAGGGATAAATACTTCAGCCCAGTCATGACCTGCCTCACTAATAGTAAAAAATCCACCTTCTGGAAACGACTTTTCTGCAAATCCGACAACATATCTTGAAGGAATATTCACAGCCCTGCATAATGAGATAAAAAGAGCTGCAAACTCTGAACAATCACCATATCCATTTTCTAAAGCCCAAGCACCTCCTCTTAATTTTGAGCTATAACCAGACCAAACCAAATAATCAGTAACCCATTCTTGAAGTCTCCTAGCTTTTTCAAGATCGGTCTTCAGGTTTCTAGTCAATTCATTTGCTTTCTCAATAATTTTACTATCATCGGACTCTATATGGTATTGGGATGATGTATATTTTTCACGATCAGTGTCACTGAGAATCGTTTGTGAATTACTATTTTGAGATGAGGTCTGTATGGAATCAGACATGAAATTCATTGTAATATTCCTAATTTCGCTGGGTTTAAAATACATTTTAAAAAAAGAGAACATGTTTTCATTATCATCTTCGACATAATCAACAACATAACTACTGTAATTTATATTATATATGCATTGATATGAAGAATTATCAGGTATAATCCAATAAAGATGAAAATCTCCACCTTTTGTGGAGTTAATTTCAAGAGTCCAATTTACTTCATATGTATGCACATATATATTATCGCTAATATTATTGGTTGTAATATATGAGTAAATAAAAAGAACTATTATAACAGTGAATATAATTTTAACTTTATTTTTATACACATATTAATAACTTATGTTATTATATAAAAAGACACCTATCTAGGTTGGATCACCATAGCCTCGATTGCCAATATAGCTGTGACTCTCGTTTCAATGAACTGGTGCGGTTTCGCGCGCGCGAGACTAAAAAATAAGTCGCGCAAACGGTTGAATGATTTTCAGATACATAATTAATATCCTATACAGTAGGTCAAGTTGTTGTGAGCAAAATGACCTGCCAGGACTGTTGGTATTGTGCAGGCGATGATAAACTCCTGTGCGTAAACCCCAATAGTGAAAAATTCGGCAACAAGGTCGAACATAATTCAAGCTGTCCATTCTTCAGCCACAATGCCAAACCAGATAGGGAAGCCGAGAATATCATCTACGATAGAGACATAATCCAACAAGCACAAGCACTCATACAAACTCAACAGCTTACAAGAACAACAACAGAAAACGCAGAAAACAAGGGCTATCGCTTCTTAGCCGTATTAGATTTAAATATATTTCATACGGAAGTCGCTGAGCACACTATGGAGGCACTCGACACAATAAGGAGAGAAATATACGAGAATTTCAAAGTAGACACAAATGCCTTCTATCATGATTTCTCCGCGATCAAGGAGAAGCTCCCCGAGATATGGCACACATTATCTCAAGAAAAACATCAATATATCAGCGCTATACTCGTTGAGGAGCATACGTTCGCGCCTGATGAGTATTTAGGAAATTTGTCCATGTCTTCTCGAATAGTCTACGTCTATCCTCCCATGGACACAGAGTATATGGAGCACGCGTGAGGAGAAATGCCCTCAACAGCTACCGATACGTAAATTCGTTAATGAAGTAGTAAGACTCTCGCGCGCGATAAAAGTGCGTTCTTTCTCACAATATTTCCTTTATTATTTTTGGATTTGGGAATCCCACGTTAGAGGTTTTATAGAACAGAAAATTGAGGGTTGGTTGGATGACAATGAAATTTCACAAGTGTACGACATTCTAGGCTATTTGCTACAAATAAAAATAGGAATAGAGGATGTCTTTTTAGGATTCATAATGGCTAGTTTATACGATTCTTTAATTAATTTGTGTTTTGCGCATTATTATAGAGTTCCAAATGGTGACGAAATAGAAGAATTCATGAAAATCATTAAGAGAAGGACTGGAGAGATAAATCAAATAATAAATCACGTCGTGTACAAATAAGCTAGAGATCGTAATAAATTACTTGCGCGTATTATTTTGGAATAAAGCAAAAAGACATGGATAGGAAATATAGCACATAGTGCATAATATGTTTTACTAATTCATAATGTTAATATATACAAGACTAAAAACCGTTCATCGGCGAAATCCGTTGGGTGGAATTCTATTTGTGTCTACAGGTTCGGGTGGAGAGAGAATACTCTCCGATACCTACGTTAATTTCAACAATCTAAGAGGCAAACAAAATCATTTCTGTGCCATCAATACATCGAGTAAGGACCATGACAGAGTAAAACTATTATTCAAACAAAGGAAAATCGAGGACTACAAGAATTTCCACACCATAACGATCGGCGAAGAGGAGCTGGGCGGATTCGGCGCCGGTAAGAACCGGTCCCTCGGATTATCCGCATACAGAGCTGATAGGGCCAATGTACTACAAAAAATAAAAAGACTTCACAGCAGCGACAGGTTCAAGATCGCCTTCACCCTCACAACCCTGGGAGGAGGATGCGGATCCCTGACCGCCCCAGAGATAAGCAAGGACATCCGCGACGAACGAACTGGGCATAAGAGTTGTACCTATATGTACGATTCCCTTCAGAAGGGAGGGTACGCTGCTAATCGACAACGGTATTGCTGGTCTAAGGGAGATCTCAAAGTCCGGTTTAAACCCATTAATCTACGACAATGAAAGGATGATGCGGTTCTCGGACTCGGTCAAGGAGGGCATTGAGAAGGTAAACAGGAATATATCACTACTCATCTCGAACCTCATAGATCTCGTTGATTACGGTGGATTCTCCAACCCTCCAATCGATATTATTGACATCACTCGATTGATCCTACCTCAGTGCGGGGCTTTTTCAGTCGTCTCCGAGGATAACGTGAAGAAATTTAGAAACGAGTGGAAGGATCTCCTCGAGTTCAACTTGTCCTTAGAATCCAAGACTATCGAATATGCGACTGCTTTCGTTCTCTTCAAGAGTAAGACGTTTCCACATAGCATCACAGAGGACGTGATCTCTTACTTGAGATCTAAATACAAGGTTCGAGAGCT
>SMTZ1_10023518_pt1 | contig 10909 bp, 8 predicted proteins | sample DeeMarSWOR136_30_FD_25667 | JGI IMG/M metagenome (IMG submission 25667)
GGATCTCCTCTGGCAGGTCTTGAAGGTCTGCATCAAGTGTGACGATGATTTCCCCTTGGGCTTCTTTAAAACCAGCAGAAAGTGCTGCTGCCTTACCAAAGTTTTTTCGAAAACATATGGCTTTCACTTGATTATCCCTCTTATAAAGTTCTCTTAAAACAGAGAAGGAGTTATCGGTGCTTCCATCATCAACGAAGATGAGCTCAAAGCTATCAGAAAGAGGCTGTAGTGAAAGAATAATCCTATTATAGAGCTCCTCAAGACTTTTTTCTTCATTATAGAGGGGAATAACCACTGAAAGCTTGACTTTATTGTTTTCACAGGTAGTAGACATGACCGATGCCTGTAACAGCAATTTTTCTTAAGACCATGATCTGTCAAAATCGAAGAGCTAATGAGTTTTATACCATATAGATAAATGATTTACAATGGATAAAATAGGTCTTTGCCGTTGTTGTAGGAGAAAAGGGTTTCATTGTGAGTGCTAGTAAGACTCGATAAAGTTTTTAAAGACTTGTTGACTAAAGGGCTTGTGTGGTGGTAATTTCGAACTTATCTTCTTTCCGTAGCTGAAAGAGACAGTAGCTAAGGATCAGGGATAAGGAGTCAGGAGCATAGGTAGTAATGCGCGAGCGCCAAAGGATTAAACGAATAATCATCTTAATTTTGGTATCCCTCTTCCAGATGGCTGTATCAACGCTACTGCTGAACAATCTCAGCATGGAAAATTGGTCTGTCATTTATGCGGAAGATAGCCAAGGATATCTCTTAGCAGCTCGCTCCTTTTTAGGGGAGGAAATTCCACCCTCTTCTCTTCCTCTTCTGAAGTATAGGCTCTTCAGCCCGGTAGTACCCTTTATGGCATCTCTGGTAGCTCGATTTCTCCCCTTAGCATATGTATTTCTTTTTCTCAATTTCTGCTTTTGGTTATTTTCTGTCTATCTGTTTTACAGGTTTTCTAAAAACCTCCTTAATGAACAATTGGCTTACTACTGTGCACTTTTGTTTACCACCTCACTACCCTTAATCGTTTGGGGTCTTCCTATCATGGTTGATATGGCAGCCTTCTTCTTCGCTGTCCTCAATTGTATGCTGATTACCCGCTTCTCATCTGATAAAAGATCCATATACCTTATTGTTATATTAACCCTACCCTTAGCCATCCTGACAAAGCCTAATCTTATTTCTCTCCTTCTCTTTTTTATATTGTATGCTATATTTCAAAAAGAGTATGTGAGGATACTACCAGTAGCACTTATGACTCTTATCTTGGTTGGTGGGGTGTATTTACATCTAGATTTAGGAGTGGAGGATTTCCTGACCTATGGGTACTTACGTCACCAAGGTTTTTTGTATGTTTTGAACGCCCTGGTGTTTTGCTTCCATTGGGGCTTCCCTTTAGCAGTATGGGGCTTTTGGTTAGAAAAGGGACAAAGGAATTTTTATCTCACCTACCTCATGAGCACCTTTGGATGTTACCTCTTCTTTGTCCATAACCCTCGCCTCATGTTTATCGTCTATCCCGCAGTTCTTCCCCTTGTAGTCAGAGGATTGGAAACATGTGCTCGGAGATTAGCTAATCGTTGGCAGCAAAAACCTGAGCGTACTATTGCTGTCCTGGTGTTTGGGTATATGCTCACCTCAAATATTCTTACCATCTTATATCTCTTTATTACCAGAGTTCTTCAGTATCGATCTATCGAGAGTCTCACACATCTTTTACGCTAGAAAGTAATGATCAATAACTCTCAATAATAGGCTGAGCCCATAGGGTTTCATCATTTCGGTTATCATGGTGAGGACCACCACTTACCTCAAAGGTGATATCTACAACTTTCCCTGCAAATGTCGAAAGATCGAGTAAGATATCCTGCCACTTTCTTTCAACAGGATTATTTTTGGGGTCAATGAATTGAATGAAATAGGTGCGGGGTTCAAAAAAGTAGGTCTTAGGCTTAAAAAATTGCCTCCTCTGCATAACCCCAATTGAACCAGTCACATGGAAGAGGTTTTCTAAAAGGATATCGTCAATTAAGATCTTACATAAAACGCCATCTCCAGGTTTATCCCAGCAGGAAGGCGTCATAGCCAATGCTGCCTTCAGTCTGCATCTGCCGTGAGGCAGTTGCACTCTAAATGATACTCTCGAAGGTGAGGGTTGCAACCATGCGACTTTTTTGATCCCCTCTATATCAACAGAAACCTGTTTGATTTCAGCTGTCTCATCACTGCTTTTTAAATGAGCACCTTTAAGACTACAAAGGAAATCAAATGAGACACACCCTTCTGCTTGTTTATTTGTGCGAGGTGCTCTTTTCAACACATAAATACTCATCTTCCTTAAGTAAAAAAGAGTGAAGTAGTCATATGAGTCGATAATGTTATACCTGTCTGTATCGAAATAAGTGAAAAACTCAAAGCCTGTGGGAATAGGTGAGTTGGAAATAAGGTATTGGGGATCAATAACAGGAATCAGCTCTTCAATCCACCATGGAATGTCTCCTCTTTTAGGGGCTATCTCATAGGGGTGATCTAAAGAGTATTGGCAGTTGTGCCAGGCATCCCAGGCAAAACCTGCAGAGATTTTTCTTGCAGAAATACCCTTATCTAAAAGCTTTTGAGAAACCTGCCATTTTAGTTGATTCCAACTCATGAAATCTTGGGTTGAGGCGAAAGAAAATAGTGTGTGGATTGTTAAAAGGGAGGTAAAGATTTTTTTATTTATTCTTATGGATTTTGTAATTTCCAGAATGACAAAGATAAAGAAGGGGATGAGGATTAAATAGTAACGACTAAATTTATAGCCAGTGGTAAGAAAGAAGAGAAACTGGAAGATTCCTATAAGTAGAATTAGGAAGGTAGGGGAGGCAAGAGAGAATTTCTCCCAGATTGATTTTCTGTATTTTATCAGCAGATGGATGAGATAAACGATGGATGCTACGGAAAGAAAGTCAAATATTCTGTAAAAGAAAAAGAGTATGTTGAGGAAATCTCTATATCCATATTCTGAGATGTAGGCAAAGCGAAAACCATTGAGCCAAAGGTCAACCGTGGGATAAAGACCGATGTGTTCAAATAAGAGGTAGAATAAAGTTCCAGCAAGGCAGAATAAAAGAAGGAGAAAGTAATGTTTTCTGCTAAAGAGTTCTTTTAACTTAGGGAGGAAACTGAAACTTAAAGGAATAAGACAAAAACCCATAAATTCAAGGATAATAAAGGGTCTCCATACTATTTTGATTAAAAGGAGATATGGTTTTCTTAGGTTTTCAAGTATTTTGTCAACCTGTTTAATATATTCAGAGGGAGGTTCATGAATAACATTTAACCAATAGCTGAAAATAATGAACGTGGTGATTGGTATGATTAATGTGAAAAGACTCCTTCTTATAAAAATTTTTAGAGATCTTTCACTTGCCAGAAGGTAAATAAAAACCGATAGTGGAATAAGAATGCCGTTTTGCCTCACTAGAACAGTGCACGAAGCTACCAGAGAAGCAATTAGTAAATAACTATCATTTTTATCTTTGAATGCCTTGTAGTAAAAGTAAGTGGAGATAAAGAGAAGCGAGATAAAGAAATGGTCAGTGAAGAAGGTAAAATTAAGGGGGAGGGAAAATGGATTAAAGAGGATCAAGAGTACAATTAAAAGACTTGTTTGCCAGTGGTGTTTGAGCTCTCGGAGTAACAGATAGATAAAGATGAGTCCCAGAAGAGAAATGACCAGCGTGGATAATCGAAGCACCTCAATGGAATAACCGAAGAGGCTGGTAAAGCATGTTCCCCACCATATCTGAAAGACGAGACTCATGGCAGTCCAGGGAGTAAACTGTATCTTTCCTGTGTGATGGAAAGTTTCAGCTGCCTTGATGTAAGACCAATCATCATCAATAGGGTAGTTCTCAAAAGAGAAAAGGAAACACCCTAACAGAAGATAAATGAAGATTAAAATTGCAATAGGTAGATATGAATACTTTGTTTTTTCCAATGTATTCTTCTTATTTCTTTAGAGATTATAAGATGGTGCTGGATTTTTTAATTGTCATCTGGATGTAAGTTTTGAGTTGTTCAGTGCACCTTCTACACGGTTTTCTTTATCATAAAAGACATTTTATTCATCTATGATCTGAGAGCCGATTGCCGAGCACTGTATGTTTACTATTAAATATATGTCAGTTGAACTTTGTCAAGAAAATAAATAATTATACTGCACGTAGTACATGATTAAAGATGTATGATACATGATCCACCATACATGATACAGGATGGAAAGGATTCAGAAGTGAGCATTCAGTAGTGGTATTTCTTCCTGCCCTCTTTCCCCTGATCTCTTGCCCCTGATCCCTGGATCCTGCTGTATCCTGCACCATGCAGTTTATATCCTCCATCTTTTATATGAGATTGTTGAAAGTTTAGAATATAGAGAATTTAGGAAAGAATGTGTATTTAGGTATTGAAGGGATAAAATTAATAAGAGAACCTACTGAAACATCTGGAGGGCATCGAGGGGCATGCTTTTTATTGTTTTAACCTTATAGAATTTTCCTCTTCCGATTTGGGCAATTTTGCGGGCTATCCATTCACCAAGCTCATCCCTGTGGGTAATGAGGAGAACCGATATCTTTATGTCTTTATCTCGTGTCTTGAGAGCTTCCATGATGGCATGCTTAGTCCCAAGTTGTTCTTTAGTTTTCCAGTCATTACCCTTAAACGTAGTGGCACGCTGATTCCAATAAGTCCACCCATCAGGAGTTCGGTATGCCTCTTGAAATCTTTCTTTTTCTGTTTCCAATGAATCTTCTCTCTCTACAGCAGCTGAGAGGGCTGCATTAGGCTGCCCATCACTGATGAGGATAATATACTTTTTATTACCGCTTTTATCACGAAGCAGCATATTACGGGCATGAAGCAAACCATTCCCAATATTGGTGTATTGATCAGCCCGCAGTCGTATAACTGAATCCATGATAGTTCGATAATCATCGGTTAAAGGGGTCACCACATTTCCAACATTGCTGAAGGCAACAATACCTACCCGATCCTTTTTATCCAGCGCTGCCTTTGCTAAGCCTGCCAAGGCGAGCTTGGCATACGATATCTAGTTGAGCACTCGGCTTTTTATCAAATGACCTGAATTCCTTCTGCCCTATATCCTTAAGGGTCTTCCCTTGCTTGATCATTTCTTTCAGGCTGTGACGGATGGAAATATCCCTGTATACATCACCTTTCTTATAGCGTCTCACCTCTGCCTTCTCGATCTCATGTTCCTTTCTGAAAGCGTGCGTGGTAAGAGAGCTGCTAGAGCTCTTGGGAATCAATTCTTCTAGTAGCCAAGAGAGCGCCCTGGAAGTGAGGGTGTAGTGCTTCATACGAGTCCCGCTTACCTTAAGCAGGCCTTTTTCCTCTAATTGATGGATAATGATTTGAAGCTTCTGATAGTCAAGTTTTTCCGGATCGGTTTTTACCCCCTTCTTTTCTCTCAGGGTATAGTGGACGTAAATATCTTCCAGTGAGGTGTGTAGAGACCTCCCTTGATGTTGGGCATCCATTAATTCAGCCAGAAACTGGGACATCTTCTCTTTGGGAAGCTTCATAGGAATGCCAGGAGCAGAGGTGGGGAGATTTTTGATCTGGCTCAACATTTCTGCCAGCTGTTCAGGACTGATCTCTCCTCGCTCTAGCTTTTGTTTAAACCTTTCAATTAAAGTCTCCTTACCTTTCTCAGTTAAGGAATAGTGATCAGGGGTGAGGTGTTGTAATAACCCTCTTTTCTCAAGCTCTTCTAGCAATTGATTCAATGCCTCTTGGCTTTCAGTTGGATAGTTTGCATTCTGGAGAGCCTCCTGTACCAGAGGATGTTTCATCACTTCTTGGGCGAGAGCCCAGTCTTGGCTGGAAAAGGACTTTTGGTCTGTCGGGTGTTTAAGCGTTACCTCGGTTAATCCCTCTAAGAGCTGCTTTAAATTCTCCCTGGTTAAAGGAAGAGATTTTGCTGGCTTCATCTGCTTTTCTTTAGGGTGGTGGCTTAATCCATAGAGAACTTCCTGACTGATCTCTTTTATAGTGCTCAAAGGTTCTTTTTCGCTTCCTGGCTTCATTCTGATTCGATGGGGCAGCGTTAGCAGCGATGCCTGATAGAGAGCTGAACGATTTAAACCATTTTCCAGGTAGGCATAGCCCTGAGCCACTTCTCGAAGGGCAAGAGAGCCTCTCACACTGGCCCCCCGCTCAATCTCAGGATGATGTCGAGTAGCCTTAAGGACATGTGTGATGAGGTGGTCGGCAGACGATGGGGTAAGAGACTCTCTCGAGATTTTTGTTACCCACTTCTGAAATGCTCTTTGAAATAGTCTTTGGCAAAGCGTGTTCAGAGGCCCTTTTGTCCTGGCATACTCCCACAGGTGGCTAATTTTTTCTTCAGAGGCTTGGTAGTATGAGTGTCTTCCCCCTCCTAAGGGAGGCTGGTAAAATTCCTCCCAGTAGTGTGTGCCTTTTTTTAAGGTTTTGAGTAGAGGCTCAAGGTCACCAAAGTGCTTTAACTCTATGAAGAGAAGGATGCGACACCCCTTCTTCACTCGTGCGCAAAGTTCTGTTATCCTACTGGCAAGATAACAGCACTCATCTATCAGATACTCCCTCTCTTCTTTTATTGAGGGAGAACTGCTCCAGATTTGAGCGATGAGCTGCTGGGCTCGCTCTTGGATGTCTCGATCAGTAGAGAGCATGCTGAGAGATTGATCAAAGTTATCATAGACCTTCTCTAAAAATTGGTGAAATATCCGTTCTGTTCGCGAGGGTGCCTTTCTGGCTGGTATGCCAATGGGGACCAAGGGAATACCTTCGAGGTAGCACTTGATAATGGCAGTTTCGAGCAAACTCCCTGACAAGAATAGTCTCTTATCCAAGAGTTCTCCTTCAGAGGAAAGCGTATGTACCAGCAAGGGTAAACCCACCATGTTGTGAACACTAAAGGCATAGAAGTTCCCAGCTCCTAGACCGTTTACTGGTGAGGTATCGAGGGCAACCACATCAGGTGTGAGCTCATCAATAGAGTCTTCTATGAACTTACTGAGATGACGTCCATAGGGGATAACAGGTCTTATGTGGATCTTAATTCTTGGTGTGCCCTTTTTAGGCAGCACTTTCCCATCTATCCAGCTCTCAACCATTTCAGCCAGTTGAGGGGTTAAGAGCTTAAGCAGTGCCGTAGGAGTGGTCTTTATCTCTGCAAGGGGGGGATTTTTGAGTGCCTTCTTTAAAGTAGTGTGGAGGATGGTAACATCACCTTGGTTCAGCAAAGCCTGGCGAATATCCTCAAGGCTTAAGCTCATAGCTATCCACCTTCTGATTCCTCAATGATTTTCTCAATCAGGTGCTCAGGTTCGTCAAAGTACTTACTCTCCCCAGAAACAGAAATCCTTCCCTTAAGAATGGTTCTGGTGACTTCCTCTACATCTTTGGGCTGTACACTTGATCTTCCCCTTAGCTTAGCAAGTGCTTGAGCCTGTTCATAGATAGAGAGAGAACTTCTCACACTGGGTGGGCGGTCTAAGTCTTTGAGAGACCTGGCATACTGAGAGATAGTAATGATTTTTTGTGTTATCTTCTCTGGCACTTCAACAGGTTCGATCCTTTTGCCATAGAGTTTCAAAATTTTCATCTCCTGTTCAGGTGCGGGATAGTCAATCTTTAACCTCTCAAATCGATCCCCTAAGTTTTCTGAGATTCTCTCGGCACCTGCATATTCCTCAGGATTTTCGGTGCCTACCACCAGGGTATCTACATGTGCCTCAATATCAAAACCAGAGATGGTAACGGTCCCCTCTTCCAAAACCTGTAAGAGGGTATTTTGTGTCCTTTGAGGAACGCGATTCAGCTCATCAATGAACATGATTTTACGATGGGCCTTCTGAATCTTACCAGGATTGAAGGCACGAGGGTCCTGGATTCCTAACCGCATTGCCAGCACGGGATCAATATCTCCCACCAGATCCTCAGGCATCATCTCAGGTGAACCTTGGATGCGGATAAAGCGCTCATCACCAGGGACAACTTTTGATTTGAGCTTCGATTTTCCCAGGCAATCCGGACAGGTGGGATTATCAGGAGAACACACATAACGACATCCCTTAACCACCTTCATGGTGGGAAGCAGCTTAGCAATGATCTTGGCTACTGTGGTTTTACCTACCCCTGGAGGCCCTTCAAGCAAGAGATGCCTTCCAGAAACCAGTACCGCCAAAATAGCTCCCTGGGTCTCCTCTGAGGTGAAAAACCCCTCAAGGGGATTCCCTTTCTTTTTTAGCTTGCTTAAGATTGCTTTTCTCAATTCTTCTCGTAAACCCAATTCTTATTCTCCTTGTGTTGGTATTAGAAGAGTCCTAATTGACATTCTTTCAACTTGATGCCGCACGCATCCAGCAACAGTTTCATCTTGTTAAGCTCAATGGAGTGATCATGGGCAAAATGGTGAGCTTGGGCACAGGTGATCTTTCCGTCAGAAGCGATCTTCCTTAATTTTTCTTGCAGTTCTTCAGTCATCCATGGTTCTTTGGTTACCATCTCTGGTACAATATCTTTTGACATTTTGCACCTCTCTTACCTTTCCCCTTATTAATAAATAGATAATTTTGAGCTATTTGTCAAGCGCACTCAAGTTTTTTCAAAGCTAACATATTGTTTTATAGTGTTTTAAAAGCTAGTATTTATTGCGCGTTGCGAGATACGGGTTACGAGTTGCGGGTTAAGAAAGAGGGGATAAGGTTAAACCCCTAACACGAAACTCACAACCCGCAATAAGAAATTTGACGTCCTCATTTAAACAAATTCCCTCTCACATTAAGAATTTGGTTTTTTTTATTGATTGTGATATAAGATTTCAATAAAACTAGTGATTGATTATAGAGATAAGGAAGGGATCCTGGTGAAATATGAATCAGTTATAGGGTTGGAGGTACATGCGCAACTTTTGACCGCAAGTAAAGTTTTTTGCAACTGTTCTACCGTTTTTGGTGGGGAACCCAACACACAAACCTGTCCCATATGTTTGGGTATGCCAGGAGTTTTGCCGGTATTAAACAAGAAAGTGGTTGAGCTTACCATCAAAACTGCGCTGGCAACTCACTGTAGTATTGCCCCGTTCAGTCAGTTTGCTCGAAAAAACTATTTTTATCCTGATCTGCCTAAGGGGTATCAAATATCTCAATACGAGAAACCATTAGCTTCAGATGGTTACATTGAGATTGAACTTGGTGAAGAGGGAAAGAAAAAGAATATTGGCATTACAAGGATTCATATGGAAGAAGATGCGGGGAAACTTCTCCATGAGATGGAAGGGACAGTTACCGATTATAGTTATGTTGACTTTAATCGTACAGGAGTTCCCCTGATAGAGATTGTAAGCAAACCTGATATAAATACTCCCGAGGAGGCCAGTGAATATCTACGGAACCTGCGTGCAATTTTACAGTACTTGGGGGTGTGCGATGGTAATATGGAAGAGGGTAGTTTTCGCTGTGATGCTAATATCTCTCTTCGCCCTGAGGGGCACAAGGGGCTCGGTACCAAGGTTGAATTGAAGAATATGAATTCCTTTCGTCATGTCCAGCATGCCTTGGAATTCGAGGTAGAACGGCAGCAAAGGATACTCGAAGAAGGAGATACCATTACTCAGGAAACAAGGCTTTGGGATGCGAACCAAGAGATTACCTCTTCTATGCGGAGTAAGGAAGAGGCACATGATTACCGCTACTTTCCTGATCCTGATCTGGTGCCGATTGTGATTGATCAGGGGTGGGTTGAAGAGATTAAAAAGACTCTCCCTGAGCTCCCTATGGAACGCCGTGAACGTTTTGTGAAAGATTATGGCATTCCTGGCTATGATGCCAATGTGCTCACCAGTTCAAAGCCACTGGCTGATTATTACGAAGAAAGCGTTAAACTCTACTCACAACCGAAGGTAGTGAGTAACTGGATGATGGGAGAGTTGTTAAGGGTGTTAAAAGAGAGCAAGAAAGAAATTGAGGAGTGTCTGGTTACACCTTCCTCTCTGGCAGAACTGCTTAAGATGGTGGATGAAGGTACTATTAGCGGCAAGATTGCCAAGAAGGTATTTGAGGAGATGTACCGGAGTGGGAAGGGGCCGGTTGAGATTGTAAAAAAGAGAGGATTAGAGCAGGTATCTGATGAAGGTGAGCTCGATACCTTAATTGATACTATACTTTCAGCTCATACTAAACTGGTAGAGGAATATCATCAGGGGAAGGAGAAATTGTTTGGGTTTTTTGTGGGGGAAGTAATGAAGGCAACCAGAGGAAAAGCTAATCCTAAAATGGTGAATGAATTACTGCAAAAAAAACTGGGTAAGTAGTGATGCTTAAGACAATCGCGTGGGAGAATGGAAGGGTAATCCTACTAGACCAAACTAAGCTGCCTTTAGAAGAGGCTTATCTCGTTTGTGGTGATTACTATGGTGTAACTGAAGCAATTAGGAAGATGGTAGTGAGAGGGGCACCGGCAATTGGGGTAGCTGCAGCGATGGGGATTGCCCTGGGAGCGATATGCACTGAAGCGCGCACATATGATGAATTTAAACAGCAGTTTGAAAAAATCTGCCAGGAGTTTGCTCAAACCAGACCTACAGCAGTTAACCTCTTCTGGGCTATTGAGCGTATGAAAAATCTGGTCATTGCTCACAGTGATAAAGGTGTTGAAGAATTGAAGGGGCTTTTGAGGAAAGAGGCACTGAAGATTGGTGAAGAAGATATTCAGGTCAATCGCCAGATAGGTCAGGTGGGAAAAGACCTCATCAAGGATGGGTATACGGTTTTAACCCATTGCAATGCAGGGGCACTGGCCACGGCTGGTTATGGAACAGCCCTTGGGGTTATTCGAGCAGCTTTTGAAGAGGGAA
>SMTZ1_10007514_pt1 | contig 10908 bp, 8 predicted proteins | sample DeeMarSWOR136_30_FD_25667 | JGI IMG/M metagenome (IMG submission 25667)
ATCTCATTGGCGCGCAAACGCCAATCCAAACATTCTCCTATCAAGCTGTCTACCACTCCGGCCACAGTTGCTCGTCGAGCCATTGGTCGGCCAAAGCCGCATAGTCATTAAAGTCAACCGAGCTGTCCGCATTCAGATCAGCGGCAAGAGCCGGATCAACGGCGAGCCAGTCGCCTGCCATGATCTCAACGTCGGCCATATCCACCACGCAGTCGCTGTTCAGATCGGCCGCCGACAGGGTGACCTTGTCGGGAACGCATCTGGGCCGATACAAACGAATGTCATCGAAGTACATCTTGCCGGAACCGCCGACCTGCGGATTGTTCCTGTCGCCGAAGCCGATGGCAACGCTGTCAACGTCCTTCAGGTTGATGCCCTGATCGGCAAAGTCCTTCAGGTCGATATGCCATTCGGTCCAGGTGTCGATCTGCGCCGCATTGGGATTATCGTGATAGGCCGTCGCACTGCCATTGAGAGCAACATACATAGGTTCGGCAGCATTAGACGCGACACCGCGGAACCACAGCGACAGAGCCTTGACTCCGTGTTTCGTCCAGTCACGCGGGGTGCTCAACGGCATTTGCGCCTCCGAATAATTGAAGTAACCCTGCTTGTTATTGTTGTATTCATACGGCAAGGCTTGCTGGTCGCTGTGAACGATGGTTTCCTCCGTATAAGAAGCGGTCGTTTCGTCGCCCACCGCCGCACCACTGCCGTTACCCGCATAATACGGCAGACTATCCGGCGTGCCATAGCCAAGCCCATCATGCCAGGAGAACCATATCTGCTCTTGAAGAGGGACGTCGGCACCCGCATAGGCCTCAAAATCGTCCACCAGAATGAAGTCGGCTACCGTAAAGCTCCAGACTCTGCCTTTGCTGAGCGTCCCGTCGGTGTTATATTCATCGATCCGCCAGTAGTACGGCCCGCCGCCCCATTCAACGCCTTCGGGGGGCGTATACGCGGTCGCAGGCTGGCGGCGTCGATAGATGCCCGCTGTTGATGTATCGGCATTCTCCACCGCGTCTCTATCGGTGCCGAAGTACACATCGTGCTGAGAGGCCTTGTCTCCAGGCGACCAGGTAAGTGGTGTCGCTGCTTCGACATCCGGTCCGGACCCATGAGCCGGGCTCGGGTCCCAAGCAAGCAAGGGATCGCCTCGCATCGTGCCTTTAATCTCTGCCTGTGTCAGCGCCTTGTCGTAGATGCGGACGTCATCAATCAGCCCGCTGAAGAACCTGGCGACGGTACGATCGTAACGCTGACCCATTGTGACATCGTAGTTGGCGACGAGATCAAACGGCTCGGCGTATGTACTGGGTATCGTGTCGTCCTCGCCGTCCAGGTAAATTATCACATCCGGATATGAGATCGTGGCGTTTTCTTTTACTGTGACCCCAACATGGTGCCACTCATTGTCCCACACACTGGTCCGACCCAGGACGTAACGGTCGCCGCCACCAATCTCACAGCGCAGCACACCGGCGTTGACCCGGAATTCCACTCTTTGGCCGTTGGTCGGCTGGCCCCAACCCACAATTTCACCATTGTGTGCAGCGCTAATCCAAGCAGTTATGCTGAAGGCGTGTCCACCAAGAACGCCCTTGCAACCGTCTATACTCACGCAATCATTCCCATTGAACTCCAGGGCATCGCCATCATACCCAGCCACCCATCGCAGGTCGGTTTGGAGCGTGCCGTCATTGCCGTGGCCGGACCAATCAAGGGCAGTGGTCCCAAAACCCCTGTCAAACTTCCACCAGCCGACAAGATTGGGATCCGTAACGGTTATCTCGGGCAATGTTCTGAAACGCCAGATATCGCCTTTATACGTGGCCGAGCCGTCGAACTGGTCGATCCGCCAGTAGTAGAGCGTATCTCTGGCAAGGCCCCCGAGCGTGTAGCTTGGGCCTGCGACAGGGCCTTTGTACGTGCCACCCGTGCCGGCTTCCACATCGGCAAGATTCCGGCCGATGTACACATGGTGCAGTCTGGCGCCCATACCCGCCGTCCAGCTAAGGGTCCCATCCGGGTCCACAAATCTGGCGCCATCAAACGGGTCGGGGTCATACGCCGTGCGGGGTGCAATCGCGAAGCTCCAAACGCTGCCTTTCCACGGACTGTCCGCATGCAGATCATTGACCTCGTCGATGCGCCAGTAATAAGTCGTGCCCGGCTCCAGGCCGTCCGGATAAGCATATCCCGTTAAGCCAACAAGAAGATCCGTGGTGGTCTGGTTACCCTGAAACGTGCCGCCGGTGCCGTCGTTCACTTGGTCAAAATTATCACCCAAGTAGACATTATGTGAGCCCGCATAAGCTCCCGGCGTCCAGCTAAGGCTCACCCATCTGCCCGTATGCGTGGCGCCATCAGCCGGGTTCGGGTCCCGGGCCTTCGGGTGGCCTGCCAACAATTCGGCTATCTCGGCTGCGGATAAGGCGTTGTCGTACATCTGCACATCGTCGATCAGGCCGCTGAAATAATCGCCCGTGAAATCGCCGCCGCCGAAGGCATCTTGAGCGTTACGAGCGCCTATCCCGGAAGCATTGGTATGACTCGGAACCGTGCTGAACCCGGCCGTGGCCGCGGCTTCTTCAGCCCCATTCACATACAACCTCAGCGAGCCATTGTCGAACGTGACCGCCACATGTGTCCACTCGGTGCTGGCAAAGCTTGTTGATGCCGTCGCCTGGTTCGTGCCTATACGTACAGCAGCCTGCAGTGTACCCGCGTTGATCCGAATGGTCAGACCATTGGTCCAGCCGCCCTCATTAAAGAGGACGTGAGTCCCGCTGGTACTGGCGGCCTTGAACCAAATCGCCACTGTCTCCTCCCTGAACGGATCGTACATTACGCCGCTTGCAGTCGGGATGGCATAATCGTCTATTCCATCCAGGCTCAGCGAATGACTGCCCTCCTTACTGTCTGTCGAGTAGCTGGCCCCGTTTTGGAGGGTACAGTCCGCGGCCCCAATTGAGTCCGTCCCATCGTTGTTGAACTTCCAGTGCGCTACCAGATCTGCCGAGGCACCACTGACCGGACCCAGCACGAAAACAAAAGAAATTAGACAAATCGATTTCTTCCACATGACAATCCTCCTTCTCAATAGAAAATCGAGACGAAACGACCGATAATGATCTTGTACTTTGCTGTCTCCTATCTACGTCTGCCCAGGACAATGCCTTACGACTTGACACCACCTCCATCCTTCAAAAACTAACCTTGTCGTCGATGAGCCAGAGAATCTTGTCCGCGAAGCATACGACTCCGGCGGTCTGATTCGTTCTCTATCGCTCTGTGTCATCGTTTTTTATACCAGATTAACCACTTCGCAGTCAAGAAAAATACTCCAGCTTCTTGAAGCAGATCACGCATCTAACTCCGATAAGATGGTGCAAGGACGCGGATTTTGGTCCCTTTGTTCACCACACACGTTGCCCTGAGAGGGTCCAAGATAGAGGACGGTTGAGCTGTGAGTTAGGCGGGAGTGACGGACAAGCTACACATCATTTCCAGCCGGCTCAAAGATCTTCACTGTGTTTTTGCCTGCCTGCTTGGCGGTATAAAGGGCCTGGTCGGACCGGCTTGTAATGTCCTCAGGAGTGCTGTCGGCGTCATATTGACCCAGGCCTACGCTAATAGACAGGGGTATGTGCTCCTTGTTCCAGGTTGTCGTAGAGTTGGCGACCGCATCAACCATACGCTGGGCAACAACGGTAGCATCGCTGAGCGAGGTATTGAGCAAAATGACCGCAAACTCGTCACCGCCGTACCGTGCTGCGGTGTCGATTTGCCGGATGCATTCCTTTATTCTTTTGCTGATTTCCCGGATCACCTTATCGCCCGCCCGGTGGCCGTAGACATCATTGATCTTCTTGAGATTGTCAACATCCACCATGATCAGCGAGATTCGCCCACCGTACCGACGTGATCGCCACAATTCCTTCTCCAGGATTTCGTAGAATGTCTTGTGGTTCACAAGACCGGTCAGGCCGTCTGTTGTGGCCTGGCGTTGTATCTTCTCGAATAGCTTTATGTTGCCGATTGACGCACCGACCAACTGGCTGAACAGCTCGATCAGCGCAATATCTCCCGAATCAAAGCGGTCACCCGCCGTCTTGTCCGCCAAATTAAGTGCCCCAACGACCCTCTGCTGGCAAATAAGAGGGACAATGGCGCAATTATTGGTCTGGTAGTTATCAGCAAAGACCCGTTGTGACTTTCTGATTACGGGCTTTTTATGGGTGTCGATATCACCCACCAAGATGAGCTCCTTGCTTCTTACAGCCATCACCATAAGGGGCGTGGGGGTTTGATTCAGCGAGACTATTTTATTTATGAGAAACGGATGGTTGTGTTTGTGCAGGTGCAGAATCTTGTTTGTTTCATCAAGTATATACAACGAAGCAAACCTTACGCCGACCAGTTTCGGGATGCTTTTGATGCAGATATCAGCGATTCGGTCGATGTCCAGGCAGTTTATCTGCCGCGCTAAAGGAGTGACCTGCTCCAGCAGGGAAACGCTCCTGTGAGGATTATCAACGGCACTTGCAGGGCTCTTATCGGTTCGGTCCATAATCCAAGGGCGATACAGATTTCCGGCGTTCAGGCCAATTCACGTTACACGATGAATTTTCTTATCCTTCTATCGGATATTTTCGCAGGCGCATTTGGGAAAAAGCAGCGATGAAATCTGAAATGGGTCAGCGCCCCGGTACGAAAGAGGGAGCCAACGGCCTTTTGCAGGTCAATTATAGGACTTTTGGACGAGGGGGAGATTGGACTGGGCATTTGCAGCCGTTCGGGTCCGGCACCGTAGTGCCTCAGCTAAAAAAATGCGAAATTTTTGAAAAAAACCTGAAAAAAAATTGACAGGTGTGTGAGGGTATTTTACATTTTGCAAAATGTAAAATATCTTTTATGCCCGTGACGGGCTGTCATCGTTCACAAAATGAGGAATGCTGATCAACTGAAGCCGGAGTGAATAACCTGATCCAGGGCCAACGATGCGAAACGACAGGCGAACGCCGCCTGTTTCGAAATAGGCTGTTGAATAGTCCGCCCAAAGTCTGCTGCGGCTCAGCACCTCGCTGAGACAGAGTGAATGAATCTTTGAAGAACCGGTTTTTAGCGATGCAACCAGAAGTCAAGAATGACACGGTGCAGATACCTGCCAAGCTCTATCGGATCGGTGAGTTGGTCACCTACACGCCCTTCTCACGACAGACGATTCATAACTACACCATCATGGGCCTCATTCGTGAGGCAGAATGGACTGAGGGTGGACACCGATTGTACGACGAATCCGTATTTGAGAGATTATCAGAAATCATCCGGCTCAGAAAAACAAAAACCCTTTCGCAGATAAGAGAAATCCTCATCAAGAAACAAGGCCGGGATTCATCATTGGGGAGAATAACTAAAAAAGGGATAGAGTGATTCCCACGCAATGAGGTAAGAGTAAGAGTGGCTCGTCATTCAACATTTTGTTCTTACCTTGCAGTAAAAGGTTCAAGGAAGAAACGAAGGGATCAAGGATGAGAAATTGAGTTTTGCCTTTCACACATGATCTTTCCCCCTCATTCTCGGCCTCAGCCACGGAATGTATCGGGGCAATTGCTTGTAGAAGGACGAAATACCAACAGGAAGGACCGCATATGAATCTAACGCCACTGACGACAGACAATGTGACCGAAATATTGATTAAGGTCATGGAGTTCACGCACACTCGCCAAAAAGTCCTTATCCAAAACATCATCAACATCCACAATCCCGGCTTCGTACCTAAAGAGCTGGAGGTGGATGAGTTTTCCAGCCTGCTGAACCACGCGATCGACGAGCATGTCCAAAATCAGCGGTTGGTCCTTTACGATACCGAAAACATCAAATTTGGTCTCAGTGGCCGCTTCGAGGTGAGGCCCGTGGTCGATGAGCACAGCAAAGCGCTTCTTGAAGGAAATCCAGATGAATATCTCGATCTGCAAATCGGCAAGCTCTGGGAGAATTCGCTCAACCAAACGGTCGCCGCAGAATTGTTGAGGCGAAAGCAAGGGACCATTCCAATTGATTATTGATTATTGCGATCAAAAAGACAGATGGGGCATCAAGCACGGTATTTACCACACATGATGGAAAGCGATAAACCCGCGGCCCGCGTTTTGGCCCGGGCGGGCCGAGACAAGGGGCGGGCACGACCTATAAAGCGGCAAATCTCGCGTTACGCCCGGCTGCTTGGCGCAGAAGACGAGTCCGGGTCGCCGGAAATACGTTCGCCGGCCGAGCGAATTCTATTTTGAGCGATGATGTTCTTTTTACAGAGTTGTTGACTGGTTCCTCTTAAGTTATCGGCGAAAAAGTCGATAAGGAATTGAGACGGGTGTCATCTTCTGTACGCGCAGCAGGAGAGCCAGACGATAAGGAAAAGCGGTGTTGTTTGTTTGATGGGAGCAACTTGGGCGCCGAAGAATCTGTCGGAATCATAGAACCGGGGTCCCCGCCAAGCGAGGTCCCTTTCATGGAGGAAGCCTGTGAAAACCGAGCAAGTACTCAGTACCGACCAAATATGGGAGCAGTTCCACAAGACCCGCGACGAGTATTCCCGTAACCGGCTTATGGAGCACTACAGGAGCCTGGTGAGGTATTGCGCCGAGCGGTTGCACAGCAAATTGCCTGATAAGGTTGAGCTGGACGACCTTGTCAGCGCCGGCATTTTCGGATTGATGGATGCCATTGACAAATTTGACCCCTCCATCGGTGTAAAGTTTGAGACCTATTGCTCGCCCCGTATCAGAGGTTCCATCCTTGATGAGCTTCGGAGTATGGACTGGGTGCCCCGATTGGTGCGCGCCCGGGCCCACCAATTGGCCAAGGCCACCCATTCACTTGAGACGCACCTTGGCCGTAAACCGACCGAAAGGGAGATCGCCGAAGAGCTGGATATGGATATGGAGGAGTTTAGCAGGCTCCAGCGGGATGCGAACGCGGTTAGCCTGGTGTCGCTGAGCACCAAGTATAGCGACAGCGACGGCGAAAAAGATATCCGAGAAATAGACATCATTAAAGATGAAAGAAGCAAGAACCCTGTGATCGAGGCCCAAAAGCGGGACCTCAAAAGCCTGCTGACTAAAGGTCTGACGCGGGCTGAACGGCTGATTATCGTTTTGTACTATTACGAAGAAATGACCATGAAGGAAATCGGCGCGACGCTGGACTTATCCGAGTCCCGCGTCTCACAGATGCACTCATCCATCATTGCACGTCTAAAAGCCCAGATGAACAGCCGAAAGAAGGAATTCTCAGTGGGGTAGTCTTGGGCCAAGATATTCCGCCACCAAAGGCGATTCTCAGAGCGAATGTGCTTTGCTCTATTGGCGATTCTTTTTAGCCCATCCACGGCCGCGGGCGGCCTTTTCTGATGATCTCGCTGATGACGTTGCCAGCAATCATGGCATTTTCACGGACTTGGAAATCGAACATGCCCACGTTGGCAAAGTCGGCACCGTTTTCGAATGCGAACTTAAAGCCTCTGGCCGGGTGGATCGCGCCGGCAGCCAGGACCTTGAAGGCAATCCAGGATTTTCTTACTGTCCGCATAAACTCGATGGTCTCTGCCGGTTCGGTACACCACATGTTGTCGTGCGGGGGCAGGGCGCCCTCCGGGCGTTGCTCTTTGGGCGTCGCAGACCAGTAATCATCGCCGTGCAGGGTCTTCATGTAGAAGTCCACATCCACACCGGCCTTCTCCAGGGCCATGGGCACTTCCAGGCAGTGGCAGGCGCAACCTGCAATCAGGCCGTTCTTCTTGATGAACTCGATGGCCCTGGCCAGGAGGTCTGTCCGGCCGTACCTGACCCAATTATCCCCTATCCCACCGTGGACAAAGGCACCGACGGCGCCGTTATCAATCGCTGTTTGGATCGATCCGGTAAGATCGTCGGTCTTGGGGTAGGTCTGGGCAATCCACTGGATCCGGCCGCCCAACTCGTTGCGGTAGCGGTTGTATACACGTATTGTGGGGTCTGCACCGACCGCATAGGGACTGTTGACCGGTCCTATCATCGTGTTGATACCGCACTCTTCACAGAGCTCCCAGGTCTCCATGATCTTCTGATCGGTGAAGTAATGTCTCATCAAGGCGGGGACGTAAAGCAGGTCACGATCATGAGCGCTACCGATAACGAGATTCCCTCCGCAAATGAGGCGGCTAACCTTGAGCCTGCCGATCCGACCCACAGGGACTCGTACCGATCCCGAGATTCTATGCGCCGCCTTGCCCTGTTTGCTGGTCAGAGAGGACTCTGACGTGTGATTCAAGTCCGCACTCACAATGCTGCCTTCCAGTAAAGGCTCAACATCATAAACACCGTAGCAGCTCAGACAACCACGGGGCCGAGCGTTTTACATCTTCCAGCCGAGCCGAGGGACGACACTGCCAGCTATCCCGGCCAGCCGGTGCGACTGAGCCATTTGTCCATTTCGGCTGCAAGCTCCTCGTGGGCCGAACGCCACTTCGGGTCGTCGACCAGGTTTCTGGTCTCACCGGGATCTTGCTTGAGATCATACAGATATTCCTGGCCATCTTGGTAGCGAATGAGCTTCCAGCCCTTTCCACGGACCATGAATGCACCTTTCGTGCCCAGCAGCACCTTGCGACGGCCCTGCGGATGCGGCCTGACGCGCTCCGAAAAGGTATATTGTCTGGCCTGCTTGGCATCTCGGCGGCCTGAAAGATATTCAATCAGGCTCTGACCCTGAACCTGTGCAGGGATGGCATGTCCGGCCAACTCCAGCAGTGTCGGCATCAAGTCGGTCGAATCGGTCGCCAGTGAGCTAACCTGTGGGCGGAACCTGCGCCGATAGCGCATCAACAGCGGCACACGAACAACCTCCTCATAAAAAGCGCTCGTCGATTTCCAGACCATTCCGTGACCTCCCATCATATCTCCATGGTCGGCTGTGAAGATGATAACGGTGTCGTTGGTCTTACCCGTTTCGTCGAGAGTCTTGAGAATTCTGCCCACCTGATCATCTATCAGCTTGACCATGCCGTAATAAATTCTCAGAAACTCGCGCAAACCCGGCTCGCCCAGCCCTGTAATGATTTGCCGCGCCCAGTCGTTTTCAAAACGCTCCTCGCGCGTGTGCATGTTCTCAAAAAGCTCAATCTGCTCCGGGTCAAATGCCTCATAATATGGCGAAGGCACCACGTTGGGGTCGTGTGGCCAGACAAACGAGCAGGTGATCATGAACGGCTCTTCACTGCTGCTCAGCATCTTGAGCCGTTCACACGTCAGATCCGCCACCTGCACATCGAAACACTGCGCCAGCGGTAACTTAAGCCGGCCCATCTTGGTAATGAATTCGGCAAACCGCTGGCTCTTCCAGCGGTCGCCTAAAGCACGAACCTGCCTGTGCAGGGCCGGTGAAACCTCAACCGGCAGCGCCCAGGCGTACCAGTTCATCCAGGTGGACTCATCCTGAAGCCGCACCTTGGCGAATACCGATTCCATCTTCTGCCTATACTCGACGCCGGAGCGGAACATGTCCGGATAATAGGGCAGCTCGTCTCCTTCGAGGTGCCACTTGCCGTAATGATGGGTCGCATATCCGGCCTGGTTGAGCAGCTTTTCCGTAGTGGTATCTTCCGGGCCGATGCCCTGCTGCCTTTTCGGACCGGCGTTCAGGACAATGCCGTGCGCATGCGGGTACATCCCTGTAACGATCGATGCGCGGGTGGGCGAGCAATAGGGCGTGGTACATGTAGCCTGGGTGAAACGAACGCCGTCTGCCGCGATTTGGTCTATGTTAGGCGTGTGCACCGGCCCACCGTAGCAGCTCAAGGCATCGGCGCTGAGCTGATCGCACATCATAAACAAGATGTTGGGACGCTTTTGTTCGCCGGACTTGGCAACCGCCCTGTCACCTCGAAGAGAAACGCCGCCGAGTGCCGCTGTCGCGAGCCCTGCGGCCTTGAGAAATTCCCGCCTTGTTTGTCTTTGCATGAGTATTCGTTCTCCCGTTAGTCATTATGCGAGGTGTTATTCCGTCTTGCCCCCAATAGAGATCACATGTGAATACGTGCGCAGGTACATCTTGCCGCCTGCAACCGCGGCGGTGGCCTGGCTCTTCTCACCCAGCGAATTGACCGCCAACAGCTCGTAGGTCGGGCTCGCCTTGATAACAACAACGTTGCCCTCCCTGTTGATGCAGTACAGTAAATCGTTGACCCAGACGGGCGATCCGTAGAACTTTCCCCCCGGCTTCTGGCACCAGAGCACCTGACCTGTCTCAGCCCGCAGGCAACTGACATCTCCCTGGTCGTGAAAGGCAAACAGCAGGCCGTCTTTAGCCAAAGAAGTAGGAACGTAAGGCGCGGATTTGCCCGTGCACGTGTAGGCTACGGCGGACTTTTCGGCGCTGCCTTTCGAGCCGGGCCGGACGGCGGTTAACTGTATCCCGGCCGAACCTTTGCCGCAAGTGCCAATTAACAAACCGCCTGCAACGACCGGCGAACTGACGACCCGAGCGGGCAGCACCGACGGCAATTCCCAAATCACCTTTCCCGTCTTGGGATCGACACCGGTTACTCCATGCGCCTGGCTGGTGAAGATCAACTGAGGTTCGCCCCTTTCGGGAGAGTAAACACAAGGCGTTGAATAGGATACCTGGCTGTTGCTCCGCTTTGTTGTCCAGCGCGTCTGGCCCGTCTGCCGATCAAGGGCAATCCAGGCACTCTCGTACTGCCTGTCGTTCTCCCAGTGCTCGTGAGTAAACACCACGAGGTCATTGAAAAGCATGGGTGAGGCTCCCGGCCCAAACTGAGAATACACGCCTGAGAAAGTGCGTTGCCAGAGCTCACGGCCGCTATGATCCAAGGCGGCAAGAATCGCTTCGGCACTCGTCCGCCAC
>SMTZ1_10007516_pt1 | contig 10907 bp, 10 predicted proteins | sample DeeMarSWOR136_30_FD_25667 | JGI IMG/M metagenome (IMG submission 25667)
CCCCAATTTTATCTGGAAAATTTACCTAACTTCACAGAAAACATAGTAAATAGATCTTCCTGGCCTTAGAGTCTTTCTGGCTGCCTGTTAAGCTGGCACTCGTTAGGAGACCAATCAGGCAGGGCTGACCTGATAGGGCTATGACGGGATTATTTCTACATTTGGATAATTAAGGTAAATGCTTCGATTTTTTTGAATATTTACAGCTTTTCAGAAGTTTTACTTTATGAAAAATGAAATACAATAAATGTTTTGAATATTGTTTCAAAACCATTCTTTATCACAACAGAATAAGAGAGTTTAAAATTGAAGGTTGTAAATACAATTTCAATTTTTTACTTTACAGCAATTTTTATTGAACTTTAATCAGGATAAATTATGCATAAGGAGTTTACAATGATCGCAATGAAAATATTTAATAAAAATCATTTAACTAAAATCACCCTACCCTATTTATGGATTTTCTTTTCATTCTCCTTAGGTTTACTTTGTAATGCCTATACAGCTGAGAAACCAGATTGGGAAGGGGGTAGGCCGGATGGATGTACTTCCATCATGGTCGGAAAAAAAGCCTCGGCTGACAGTTCAGTGATCACCTCACATACTTGTGACAGTCATCGCACTCGTTCCTGGCTGGACATCATGCCAGCCAAGAAGTACAAGAAGGGTTCAAAGGTAACCATGCTAAAGAGAGTCAACAATGATTCACTTGCTATGCCAACTTATAAATATATTCCCAGCGGAGACATTCCCCAGGTGGAATACACCTATGGATTTATTAATACCGCATATCCTTGTATGAATGATCATCAATTGGCCATTGGAGAATCAACTTTTGGCGGACGCCAGTCATTGCATTCAGACAGTGGATTGATCGATTGTCAACAGCTGGTCAGACTGATGATGGAAAGATGCACCACAGCCAGGGAAGCCATTCAGCTGGCAGGTGAACTTACAAAAAAATACGGTTGGAGCGATGAGGGAGAATGTTTAACAATTGCAGACAAAAAGGAAGCCTGGGTGTTTGAAATTGTCGGTACTGGCAAAGGTAATCTGGGATCTATCTGGGTTGCCCAGCGTGTGCCGGATGATCAAGTGTCGGTAAATGCCAATGCCAGCCGTATCCGCCAGATAGATCCGAACAAACCCGATCTCTTTATGGCTTCTGAGAATGTCTTTCAGGTAGCCCAGGACAGTGGATGGTGGAATCCGGCTAATGGCCCATTTGAATTCTGTTATGCCTACGATCCGGAAGGACGGCAAAATTTCGCAGGTCGCCGCCGGGAATGGCGGGTGCTCTCCCTGCTGGCTCCATCATTAAACTTACACGCCAATTCTGAAAATTTTCCCTTCTCAGTAAAACCGGATACACTGGTTACCCTAGCAAAACTTGTGGAAATATTTCAGGATTATTTCGAAGGAACAGACTACAACTTTATAAAAGATATCACCTGGATGAATCCAGATAGTGTGATCGAAATTTCACCCCTGGCGAACCCCTTTATGCCTTACGATATGAATCCTCTATTTAAGATTAACGGTGGCTGGGGATGGCGGGGAGAAAGAACCATTGCCCGCTGGTATACCATGTATGCCACCATTACCCAATCAAGGGAATGGTTACCGAATGAAATTGGGGGCGTGGTGTGGTTAGCCTGGGACAATGTGGCCACTTCAATCTATACCCCCATTTATTGTAGTGTCACTGATGTGCCAAAATCATTTAAAACTCCCGGCAGAGTAAATGGCTTTACCCGTGAATCTGCCTGGTGGGCCTTTAATAGATTAGGCACCCTAACTGCCCAACGCTGGGGGGATATGCGGCATGATGTTGCTGCTGTTTGGAAACCCATGCAAAAAGAATTATTTATCAATCGCACTCGGCTTGAAGAAGAGGCCTTACAACTGCTTAAAAAGGACAAGAAGAAAGCACAAGCCTATCTCACCGATTATCTGATGGAATGGGGTAATAAGGTAGTTGAGCGTGCCTGGAAACTGGGGGATGAATTATGGACAAAATATGATGAGAAATTTTAAGATGTTCTCCTCTGTTTATATGAAACTTACTGGTAGATGCGCAGGAAAAAAAGGGAGAGACACCGAAATAAATATGTAATCAATACTCCGGTTTACTCTTTGCCTCCAATGGGCATATTTGTATAACAAAATAGTAAAGGATTGAACATATGTTTATTGGTCATTTTGGGACAGGTTTTGCCGGTAAGAAGGTAGCTTCCCAAACTTCCTTGGGTACCCTTTTCCTTGCTACACAATTTATAGATCTGCTCTGGCCGGCATTTTTACTATTAGGGATTGAACGAGTAGAAATTGATCCCGGCAACACCGTGGTAACTCCCCTTAACTTTATCTATTATCCTTTTTCCCATAGCCTTTTTGGGGTAGTAATATGGGGATTACTATTGGGATCCATATATTATGTTATTAAGAATAATTATAGAAACGCTATATGGGTTGGTCTACTGGTCATCAGTCACTGGGTATTGGATCTTTTCACCCATCGACCTGATCTATTACTTTTCCCCTGGTCTTCAGAAATGGTGGGTTTGGGTCTGTGGAATTCGTTAGCAGGAACCCTCATCGTAGAAAGTTCTATTTTTGCAGTGGGTGTGTCTTTTTATCTAAGCGTCACTCAGGCAAAAAATGAGATCGGCAAATACGGGCTCTGGGGATTGATTGTTTTCCTAGTTATCATTTACCTTTCCAATATTTTAGGACCTCCCCCACCCTCGGTAGAGTCACTACCTTATGTAGGTTTCGCCCAATGGATTTTGATTGCCTGGGGCTACTGGGTAGATCGAAATAGGGAGAATAAAAGGCTTAGCGCAACAATTGATGGATTACCATATATGAAAAAAAGGATTTGAGGGGTCAAGGGGTCTAGAAAAAATACAAAGTACAAAAGTTGTAAGTTACGATTTATATACTGCCAAAAAGATACATAGATGAAAATATTTTAGAGATCGAAAGATTCATATTATCCCATAGCAGACATCTTTCACTTCTTGTAATATCTTGGAATTGAAAGTGAATAATAGGTAACCAAAATTTATTGAAGATATTAAGAACACCCACTGGCAAAATAAAATTCATACTCATATATCATAATTTTTCACTTATATTTAATCGTTTATCACAAAATCATCATTTTCAATTTTACAATCATTTGGTTCAATACTAAAATCCAGAGTACTTAATGAAAGATTGGTATGATGATGAAAATTTCTGGTATCATCTGGAACCTTTTCTGTTCGATCAGGAAAAATGGGATGGAATACGTGAAGAAGTTGATCAGTTAACAGGATTATTGCGGATTGAACAGAAATCGAAAATACTCGATCTGTGTTGTGGACCCGGTCGTCATACCCTGGAATTCGCCAGGCGTGGTCATCAGGTAACAGGTGTAGATCGGACGAAAAGATATCTAAAAAGTGCTAAAGAGCAAGCCCAGACAGAAGGCTTAAATATAGAATTCATTGAATCAGATATGAGGTTATTCAAACGTGAAAATACTTATGATGCTGCCATTATGATGTTTACTTCCTTTGGCTATTTTGAACGCCCGGCGGATGATCAAAAAGTGATTAAAAATGTCTATAAATCACTGAAGCCAGGTGGTTCTTTTATTTTAGAGCTCGTTGGTAAAGAGGTTTTAACAAGAATTTTCAGAAAACGGGACTGGCGGGAGGCTCATGGTACCTTCCTATTAGAGGAAAGAAAACCGGATGAGACCTGGGAGTATCTTTGCAACCGCTGGATTATATTTAAAGATAATTCCAAAAAGGAATTTGAGTTCAGGCTTCGGATCTATTCTGCAACCGAACTGGTGAAGCTCCTTAAAGAATGCGGATTTCAAGAAACTCATGTTTATGGAGATTTAAAAAGCTCACCTTATAATCAAGAAGCAAACAGATTAGTGGTGCTTGCCTGTAAATAGCTAAAACGATTCAAGAGATTAAGTATCATTGAATAATAATCAATAGAGAGTGGATATTGGATACCGGGATCCGACAACTGGAAATGATAAAGAATATGGGATTTAAGGAGAGAAGAAGTAGAAAGCTCATAGTATAAAACAATTAAAATGAATAATACTCAATTCTTGAGAACGGGCTAGTAAGAAAGTGGAAAGGAATTTAGAAAGAAGAATTTTATAAAAAAAACATACGTTAAATCCGAAATCGCCACCATTAGCATCTTTTTTCTTGTGGCCGTTTGATGTTTCAACATAAAGTAGCCTATAATTGAATTTAGTTTAAATTACATGGAATATAGATTATGCCCATAAAAGCAAAATACGTTCACACCAACATAGTTGCCCGGGACTGGAAAAAGCTTTCGCGATTCTATGAACAAGTCCTGGGTTGCATCCCTGTTTTACCTGAGCGTCATTTATCCGGAGAGTGGCTGGAAAAAGGAACCGCCGTACCAAATGCCCGTATTGACGGTATTCATCTTCGCCTGCCAGGTTATGGAGAAAAAGGTCCCACCCTGGAGATTTTCCAGTACAACCCGATCCTGCATTCTCAAATTCCAGCAGCAAACCAAGCTGGATTTGGCCATATCGCCTTTTCGGTTGAGGATGTGATTACTGCCCAGCAAGCGATAATTCGTGCAGGTGGCAGAACAGTAGGAGAAGTGGTATCCCTGGAAGTCCCTGGAGCAGGTTGTGTCAATTTCGTATATGTAACCGATCCGGAAGGTAATATTATCGAACTGCAACAGTGGCGATGACAAAATAGTAAATGTCACTAAACAATGATGAATGAACAATATAGAGAATGAATCTCTTAAGGAGTTCATAATGAGTTGTTATTTTATTGCACAGATTACCATTCACAATCCCCAAAAATATAAACTTTATGAAGAGCAATTCGATATCATATTTCAAAATTATAATGGCAAAGTGATAGCGGTTGATGACAATCCAACAATTTTAGAAGGCGAATGGAGACATAAGCGAATGGTGGTCATTCAATTTCAAGATGAGGAAGAAGCAAAACGGTGGTACTTCTCTCCTGAATATCAGAAGATAGTCAAATACCGTTGGGAGGCCTCCCAGGCAGATATCGTTTTGATAACCAGTAAAGAATAGTCACCATTAGTTTAAAAAGAACATCTTCCCTCCGATTCTATCTGGATCAAGTTCTAAAAAAACTGGACATCATTATTATTAAAAATTGAATCGTGTTTTTCCCTGTAGCAAATGTTTAATTCTTATGGGAGTTTATAATCACAATCATCCTGGATGCTTATTTATTAGCATTCCTTTAGCAAATTTTCCAGATGAGCTTAAACAAATTTAATAGATTTTACGTATATGTTTTGATATAACCTGGAACAATGAACAAATTTTCATTTCACCCGAATAGACTTTATTAAAAAATGATTTTCTTCAATATCCAATAGGTAAGAGACTCATGAAAAAACAATTCATTTTCCTCCTTTTCCTTCTTTTACCCAGTGAAAATTGTTTCGGGCATTTTATTCAAGGCTTTGGGATTAAATTCGGTTCAACAAATGCCAAACAGTATTGGGAATATTCACCAGAAATTAATGTACAGTTCTCTTCCAATGCCAGATGGGGCTGGAACTGCGGATTCTTTGCTGAATTTTTAGATTTATCTTATCTAAAAATATTGGCGGAAACGGTCTATACTCAAAAGGGAATGAAGTATGAATTTGAGGAAACTTCCTCAAATGATCCAACTGGTACTGGCCATACAAAAATTATTAATAATCGATTGGATTATGTGGGACTCAGATTTCTCGGAAAAATAAATTTCCAAAATCCAAAAATTAGTCCCTATTTCCTGGTAGGATTTCGACTCGATTATCAGATCAACCAGAAAATCGAACATGGCTTTGAGGTGATATATGAAAAATTTGAAAAAAACATCCAAGGCATTTCTGCCGGGGCAGGCATCGAATTAGAGAAGACCATTTCTATTCCAATAATGGCTGAAATTGTTTATAATTACGATATTACTATACCTTACCAAACTGAAAACCTCTATATTAAAAACAGTGATTTCGAAATCAGAATTGGAATTCGTTTTAGATAATTATCCAATCGAAATTCAATTAATTGAAAAATAATTCCGGGGTATCATAATGAGAAAAAATCCCGTTCTCTTATTTTTGCTTTTTTCAGTTTTATTCTTGATGATGGAAGGCAGCTGTTTTTATAACCAGAACACTCATAACGGTGAATATCGAGTCATTAGACTTCATTATGAAAATAGCGGGGGTGAAAAAGGTGTAACCACATTTGACTATAATGAAAAACGTCAATTAAGCTATGCTATTTGGGAATTACTCGATGGCAGCAGAACTTCTCTCAATTTTTACACTCAAAACCCATCTGGAAAATTGATAAAAAAATACCGGGAATTTTCTGATGAAAAGACCTCCACCCAATTATTCGAATATGATGAGAATGAAAATTTAATTCGCGAGACTTTCGAAAGATCCGATGGGGTGCATGGTGTGACATCATATGAGTATGATGAGGATGGCAAATTATTAAAGGCAAATTGTGAGGGATTAAATGGCTGGTTCTATGGTATTATCTCTTACAGTTACAATCAAAAGGGAAAATTAAGCAAGGGAATTATCGAACAAAATGGTCAAAAGAGTGGAATAATCAACTATTTATATGATGAAAATGAGAATTTAGTGGAAGAGGACTGGGATTTTTCAGGAAAATGGCAACAAATTTTCCGTTACGATTACAAAAAGTATTATACCGATAATCTTCAACTTTATACTTCTGCCAATGTATTCATCCCCAAGAGCAAAAAATTCCGGATTATCAAAGAGAATTACGCTTATGCGGGAGAAACTACAGGTCCATCCTATTATCATTATGATGCTGGAGGGAAACTAACAGAAAAAATTTACGAACGCTCGGACGGTTTATACACAAAAACTATCTATCTGTATGACAATATTGGTAGAATAACCAAAGCATATCGACAATATTCTGACGGAAAAACTGCTGTTTTTACTTTTACATTTAATGAAAATGATAAGCTCATAAAAAAAGAATTTTTTCGATCAGACGGTCTGAAAGGAAGCGAGAATTACCTGTACAACCAAGACAATTTTTTAAGCGGGGCACAGTATGAGAATGTGGATTTTTGGCTCAGCGGTAAAATTGCCTACATCCTTGACCAATCAGGAAAGGTGAAAAAAGGAGTTTTTAAGGGGTATAAAGGATTCGATGCCGATATTACCTTCGATTATGACGAGCAAGAAAACCTGATAAAAATTGTGTGGGAATTTTCATTTGGCAAAAGTCAGGTTTATACCTATGAATATGAAAAAGTGGGATCATAATAATAATTAGGATTTAGGAAAAAGTAAAAAGGGATAAGACAATTTTGCATCTCGACCTGTAATTTTTTAATTTGATATAAATCTCAATACCTATCCCCATGCAAAAATTAGAGGGAATTATGGAGCGATTGACCCTGGATAAACTTCCCAGCGCTGTTTTACAAAAGTTAGATCTGGAAACTGTGTTTATGTCTTCCCGACTCATCGTGGCAGCAGAGCAACTACAGATTTTTCGTCAATTACACGGAAAGAAACTTCCCGCCACCAAGATTGGGAAGATATTGGGTATTCATCCCAAATTTCAGGCTTTATTGCTTGATGCGCTTGTTTCGCTGGGATTATTACGTAAAAATAGCCATAATTATTGTAACTCTGAATTAGCTGAGAAATATTTTATTCAAGAACGGTCCATATACTGGACCAGACAATTCTCCAGTGAAAATGTTGAAAATTTTACAAGATTCAGTGTACTAGAAAAAGTTCTCAAGACCGGCAAAGATCCACGGCAATTATTGGGAAAAAAGCTGCAAAGTTATTTAACCGAGATGCGAAAAAATACCAAGCAGGCGCATGATTTTACCCGCATGTTGTTTCAATATCACCAATCCGATGCGCAGGCACTGGCACAAAATCTCAATTTAGATAAATTTCACAGAATACTGGATGTTGGTGGTGGATCGGGTGTAATGTCGATAGCACTGCTCAAGAAATTCCACCATTTGCGTGCTGGTATTCTCGATATTGAACCGGTGTGTGTTGTTACAAAAAATATTATTGCAGAAGAAGGTTTTCCTGATCGAATAGAAATTCATACCGGTGATATGTATGAACCTTATCCCTCAGGTTATGATGTCATCATGTTTTGCGATGTAGGGGCAATGAATGAAAAATTGATCAGTAATGCATACCGGAATTTACCAGAAGGTGGTATGGTTGTACTGGTGGATCGCTTTCTCTCAGAAGATCGAACCGACCCTCTCGATGTCCTTCTCCATCAGTTCATCGGTTCAACCTTCGGTACTGAAACTGTTAAAGAGATTGTTGAAATGCTGGTAAAAGGCGGATTCCATTATATTCAAAGCAATAATTTCTATAAGGATGTCTGGTTAATCACCGGAATAAAAACTATCGGTAAGTATAGTAAATAATGTGAAAATGATGAAAAATTTTCTACCAGGTAAGATACTTTAAATAATCATAATGAAGGGAAAAGTATCCCAAAGTTCCGGGTTTCAGGTGAACAAGATTATTCATAAACTATCTTCTTCTTTTTACCTTAACCATATTCTTACCTCCCAGACCTCTCGATTGCCTGTATCTTTTTTTATTTTTCTGAATCCCTAAAATTTACAACTTTCCAATCATCTCTTTTACGACCTCAATCTCTTCCTGATTAATGGTGTGTCCCATTCCATTATAAAATCGTATATCCACAAATCCGCCACGTTCATGCATTATTACAGCGGTTTCCTCCACTCGTTCCTTCGGAATATGAAAATCAGTATCGCTACAGCCAAGGAATACAGGAGTTCCATCCAGGTTACCGGGGTAATCCCATTTTGTACCCGGAGGTCCAATTAAACCCCCGCTTAATCCGACCACCCCACCGAACCGGCAGGCATTACGAATGACATACTCTAAAGCTAAACAGGCACCTTGGGAAAATCCTAAAAGTATAATTTTTTCTCTGGGTATTTTTTGGCTATTCAGTTGCTGAATGATATCGTTTATCACCTGTAAACCGGATGAAATTCCTGGTTGATTACGTTCGATTGGTGTCATAAATCCATAGGGATACCAACTTTGATTAGCAGCCTGAGGTGCCAGATAGGCGAGATCATCCCTCTTTAGCTCATTCACCAAAGTTAAAATACTGTGGGCAGTAGCTCCCCGTCCATGTATTAGAATCATGGCTATTCCCGCTTTTATAACAGGTGTTCCTGCCGTAAAAACTGGTTGTGATTGGTGGGAACTTTCCAATGTATTCTTTTCTATTTTTATCATTATAAGCTCATTAATATCGTATAAAAAATCTCCTTTTAAACAAATCACACTTACAATTTTGGCAGGGCAGCTTCAATTTGATTACGCCTGGCTTCATACCAAACTGGAAGTTTTAGCTGACTTCCCAAAAATTCCTTGCTTTCATCAACTAAAAATCCTGGTGAATCTGTGGCAATTTCGAAGAGAACATTTCCTGGATCCTTAAAATAAATGGAATGGAAATAATTTCGATCCATTACCGGGCTTACCTGATATCCCAGTTGGGTCAAGATATCTCTTTTCTGGTTTTGAATTGCATTATTCGCCACCCGCCAGGCAATATGATGAACCGCTCCAACCCCAATACGCCCTCCTTCTGCATCTGGCAAACATAAAAGATCTATCAGGCTCCCAATGGAACCATCACCCACACGATATCGCCGGCGCTTCCCCATGTGTCCTACCAACTGAAAATCCAGAGATTCAATTAATAAGTGATTGGTCAGTTCACAATCCCGTAAAGATAGAGTAACACTATGCAGCCCTTGGATACTATATTCTACTGGAATAACCTGGTTTTCCCAGCTATTCAAGCGGTGATGCTTGCTGGCCACAAGTTCCAATTGAATACCATCGGGATCACGGAAAGCAATCACTTCCTCCTCAAAGCGTTGGAAGGGTCCCTGGATAGAGAGATCATGCTCCTGTAATCGTTCTATCCAATACTCCATAGCAGTCTCTGCGATGGCCAAAGATATGACGGTTACCTGTCCTGTACCTGCTCGTCCATACCAACCATTCTTGCCCCAGGGGAAAAAAGTCAAAATCGTACCAGGTTGACCTGTTTCATCCCCATAATATAAATGATATGTATCTGGTGCATCAAAATTAACCGTTTTTTTCACTAGTCGCAGTCCAAGTACGCCACTATAAAAACCCAAATTCCGCTGGGGATCACTGGCAATAGCGGTAATATGGTGAATACCCTTTATTTTATTATTCATTTTAGATCTCCATAACTTAAATAATCACATAGATGACCAGGCTCATTTTATTTTAATAAATATTTAATTTACCCAATAATTATTTAAGTTCAGAAGGTCTGACCGGGATGACAATCTTCTCACTCCTTCTCAATAATTCAAGATGAACTTCCTGGTTGATAGTTGAATCGTTCAACAACTTATGCAACTCAATAATATCAGAAACGGGATTACCATTCAGCCCGATAATAATATCTCCTGAACGCAAATCAGAGTGATCCGCCGGGCTTTTCGGTTCAATGTGCTGAATGAGGATTCCCGATTTCACTTCTAAACGATGATAGTTGATAATCCGCAATGGAAATTTGACCACCTGTCCACCAATTCCCAGATATCCTCTCCGCACCTTCCCCTCAATGATCAGCCGACTAGCAATATATTTACCGGTACTGGAGGCTACCGCAAAGCAAATCCCCTGAGCCGGGAGAATGATGGCAGTATTAATACCCACAACTTCACCACGGGTGTTTACCAATGGTCCCCCAGAATTTCCCGGATTTAGTGCCGCATCGGTCTGGATCA
>SMTZ1_10010991_pt1 | contig 10907 bp, 9 predicted proteins | sample DeeMarSWOR136_30_FD_25667 | JGI IMG/M metagenome (IMG submission 25667)
TAGAGGATGATCGCGCCACCGACTCCTGCTCCCAGGAGCACGGAAATCCCGACCTCCTCCAGGATGCTGACTATGAAGCCGGCATCAAAAGATTGACCGGGAAAATTCAAGAATCTGGCGATAGACAGGTTAAAGGCGAAAAGACAGATCACTATGAAATCTTTGACCACAGCCGTGCTTAAAATAAGGTCCGTATATTTCCCCTTGGCCCTGGATTCTGTGATCACGGCTATGGTTGTGGAAGGAGAAGTGGCTGTAGCCAATGTTCCCAGAAGGAGAGAAAGAGCCATTCCCTGGGCTAAGGTCCTGTTGGCGAAAAAGGGAAAAAGGGACCTTCCGACAAGACCGAAGAGCATGAATCCGGCGACAATGATCAACGTCTGGAAGAAAAGAATAAAGAGGATGGCTTTCCTGTCTTTCTTGAGCTGAGAAATTCTCATCTCACCCCCGGCTGTCAAGGCGATCAGGCTCAAAGCCAGCCCGTCAAGGAGCTGAAGGCTTTGAACATCTTCGATACTCAGGAATCTCAGGACATAAGGGCCACAGAGAATTCCAGCCAGGATGAAGCCTGTGATTTGAGGAAGATTGAGGCGGTTGATTCTTTTGCCTATTAAAAACGCAAAAATCAGGATGAACCCGATGGCCACATCCGGCGAAAAGCCAGGGTTGATGAAAGGAGCCAGGGAAGAACTCCTGACGAGAAACATCAAGAGCAAGATGACGATCAGGACGACGATATTCATTTTTTCGTATCCAGCTTGATAAGGACTCCTTTTAATGGCCAGGGGCTCAAAAGCTCATCCAGAATGGTGACGATCAAAGCCACTGAGACGAAGACGTCTGTCAAAGGGAGCTGATAGATCAGCTTCAAGCTGACGATGAAAGCCACCGCAATGCCGCCAGAAGACAGAAAGCAGAAGCCAAAAACAGAGGGCAGAGGAAAAGAAAAGCGGAGGATCCGGCCCACAGGAGACAGGGGCAGGGTGTACCCTATCACTCGCAGCACGAGTAAGATGGCCACCAGAAGTACAATCCTGGCATCAAGGTCAAATTCCCAGAGAGCCCCGACCAGGATCAAGAAAATGATATAAAAGGGCTTTTCCGTGGAGAGAAGGAGCGGATAGATCTTCTCCTGCACCCGGGTAAGATTGGTAAACGTCAAACCCAAAACCATGCAGATGAAAAGGGAAGGAAGGTTGAAATAGGCGGCAACACCCGAAGTAAAAAAGACCAGCCCCAGCAGATAGACCAAAAGATCCTGCTCGGGAACTTTTTTGAGGGTTAAAAAATGGAACATATATCCCATAAGAAAAGGAAAAATAATCATAGCCAGAACAAAGATCAATCCCTTGACAATGACCTGGCTCTGCAAAGAAGGAAAATGCCAGAAAGAAGCGATTATCGCCAACCCGCACACTCCCCAGAATCCACTCACGCTGACCAGGAATCGCGCTAAATGATAGTAGTCTCCTTTTTGAGGAATCAAAGGAGACGCAAAATTGAGGAGAGAGGGAGAATTGAGGCTCGCAAAAAGGCCCAAGGCTACAGCCATGCCATAAAGAAGAAAAGAAGGCTGGGATGGAAAGATATAAGCCAGCACAACAGCCAGGACCGCTCCAACCAGAATGACGATCAAAAAGTATTGAAGGAAAGAAAGCCCGATGTACTTTCGGGGAAATTTGCGGATGTATTTGAGTTCAAGCTGGAAGCCAAAAAGGAAGCCGATCCAGCCCAGACCCAAACTGACAAGAGGGCTCAAATCCTCCAAAACCCCTGAGCTGAGAATGTCCAAGCCTCTTTCTCCGAGAAGAAGGCCTAGAAAAATATAGACAAGGCCGGAGAAGAAAAAGTAGCTGAAAGGAAGGAACGCTTTTTTCCGTTTGAAAAAAAAACGCGATCCGAGAAAAGCGATAAGGACAAGAAGGCCAAAAACAAGAATGGCTTTCATAAAACTACAATTCAGGCTTCAGCCCTTCGACTCTATCCACGGGGATGGTGAATACGATTAAATCTCCCAATATTTTTTTTAAAAGATCGATGGCGGGCTCTTCTTTCTCGTCCTTGATAGTCGAAAATACCATCTTATTATGAGGTTTCGCCCCGGCGAACATGAATCTTAAACCGAGGAAAATGGGCACTTCCTCGGAAAGGATATGCCCCATTCCCACGCTATCTATGACCGTTGCTCCGGTGATTCCTATCTCAATAAAGCCCTCCAGGACTTCTTCGAGCTTCTCGACTTTATTCAAGATAAGAATCAACAGCTTCATTACACTTTTTCTTCTTCTTCCCTTAAAATCGTCCATATATCTTGAGAAGACTCGGCCTTTTTGACTTTCTTCACAAAATCGGTTTCCTTTACCATCCGGCAGATATGAGCGAGCAATTTAAGCTGAAACCCCGGATTATCTTTCTTTCCCAACAGAAGAATAATAATAAAGGTCGGCATTTGATCCGCAGCCTCAAAATCAATCCCTTTCTTGATCATGGCTAATGCGACGATGGGCGCTTCGATCTTCTCGATGAGCGCATGGGGCACGGCGATCCCGTTTTCCAGCCCCGTGCTTCCCAGGCTTTCTCTTTTGAGGAGCTCATCGAGGATATTTTTCTCCTTGGATATCAATCCTTTCTTTTTCATGGCTGAGACAAACTGCTCCAGGATCTTTTTCTTATCCCCGGGCTCAAAATCGAGGAAGATATGACTCTCTTTTAAGTACTCATGAACTTTCATATTAGGCCTCTTTTTCTTTGAGCATATGATTCCATATATTCTTTATTCAGGCAACTGTTCATTTTTTTCTCTGCGGAATAAGCCTTAAAGTTCCCGCAGAGTTAGCCCGGATATCATCCGCAGAGAAAAGCATCGGATGGTATTGGCCTTCCAGCCAGAGAGGAATCTGGTCATCGTAAAACCGGCTTAGAAAACACCCGCTCTGGCCAGACGTAAGGACACAGATCGAATTTTTGAAGTCGGAAAGGTCGATGATCTGCCGGTAAGAAGATCCGGAAGAAGTCCCGAACGCCGGGAAAGATGCCCTGATAGTGTAGGCGTGTCCGTCCAGGGGATAAGGACCTCGGTTTAAAAAGCGGAAAAGAGGAATCCTGCCCAGGGCATGACGGTAGCGGATAGAATGAAACTTCATCCAGTCCCAGTTTTCCTGAGGTCCATATTTTTTATCCAGCGCATCATATGCCTTCTCAAGGCTCATTTTTACAATATCCTCTCTGGTTTCAACCTGGGGAGTCTCCGTGTTGTCATACCAGGGAGAGAAAGGATCAGAGAGCACCCTGAGAATCCCGGCATTTTTTCTCCTGAAAGTAGGGTCGAAATCGCCGAAATCATCACCCAGCTCATCTTCGAATACTTCTGCATGGAAAATATTCATGAATGCCTCATACAAAGCCGGCTCCTTCCCAGAGGACATCCTTAAATCCCAGTGCTTGAGCAGGCGAATCGCTTCTCCCGCATTGCCGTCTGTTTCCTCAATATCTTCAAAAACAGGAAGCACGGCTTCTCCCTTTTTTGTGTAGACATCATTCTGCATTCTCTTGAATGACTCGATGCTGTGCTTTTCCTTCTGCAAGAGTAGCTCTTTCACTCTGTCCGCCCGAAAGGGAAAATCCCAATCAAAGCTGACATAATAGGGAAAATCGTCCGGAACGATCCTGTTATTAGCAGTGACGATATACCCTTCATCGGGATTGAAAAGATTCGGTTTTTTGTCCTCATCAAGGAATCCCTGCCACTGGCCTTCCTTTTTCCAACCCGGAAAAGGAAAAACAGCGGCTTGAGCTGTGCGAAGGGGTAGCTTCCCGGTCAAGTAGTAGCCGATATTTCCCTCCGTGTCCGCATAAATAAAATTCTGGGAAGGGACATCAAAGAGGGCTAACGCATCTGAAAACTCCCGCCAGTTTAGGGCTCTGTTGAGAAGGTAGAAGGCTTCCATGGTCCTGCCTCCCTCATAAATGGTCCAGCTCAAGGAGAGAGGCGTTTGACTTTCGATCACGATCGGAGTGATGATCGGACCGCGTTCTGTCCAGCGAATTTCTATCTCTTCAGGCTTTCTTCTTCCCTTGATTTTGATCTCCTGCTTCTTATTAAAAAGCGGCTTCCACTCTTCCCCATCCAAGTACATATTCCCGGAATCATCGATCTTTTCGACATACAGATCCTGGACATCCGCCGCGGAATTCGTTATTCCCCAGGCAATGGATGAGTTGTGACCGATGATGATGAACGGAACCCCGGGCAGCGAAACACCGACTGCATTCAATCCCGGACAGCTGATATGCATCTCGTACCAGATGGAGGGGAGAGTAATCTCAAGATGAGGGTCGTTCGCCAGCAGAGGCTTTCCGGATTCACTCCGGCTCCCTGAGACAACCCAATTGTTGCTTCCCTGGAAAGGAGGAATTGTAAGCGTGCCCGTTCCGGAGGTCATCACTGATTCTGAAGGCGGAGGGGGAATGCCTTCTTCCAGGATTTGAAGAGCCTTCTCCGCACCCAGGCTTTCCGCCAGTTTTCCTCTCACCACCTCACTTCGATAATCCGGACAGAGCATCAGAGCCATGATTTCTTTGACCACAAGAGAATCCAAGGCAGTCCACGGCTCTGGACGGAAGCGCAGGATCAGGAACTCAATCGGCCAGTTGAGTTTACGGGAATCCATCCAGGCGTTAACCCCATTGCTGTAGGATGCAATCAGCTCTCTCATCTTGGGTGATAGATTTTCGAAATCATTCAGAGCGGCTTCTTCAAACCCCATGTTCCTCATGAATTTGTCCCGCTCCAGGGTTACCTTTCCGAATATCTCGGAAAGGCGGCCAAATCCAGCTCTCCGGGTCAGCTCCATCTGCCACATTCTCTCCTGCGCCTGCAGGTAACCGCTGGCAAAATAGAGGTCTTTTTCGTTTTGGGCAAAAATATGGGGAACACCCCAGTCGTCTATGACCACGTTCACCTCTTCCTCCAGACCGGACAACCTGACCTTCCCCTTGATTTTGGGGTTTGAGCGGGAGATAGGGATAAGGATGAACAGCAAAAAGCCCACCAGAATCGAAAAAATTGAAATCAGGGAAATAGTGACGATTTTTTTCATTAAAAGTAACTATAATACGGAGACATCTGCTCTGAGTCCAGGATTTCATCCGCCATCTTCAGCATCTCATCCGAGAACCGTATTCCCTGTCTTTCCGCGGCGTGCGGGTTGAGATGGATCCGCACTTTACTCATGGAATGGATGGGAATATCAGCGGGTTTCTCGCCGTTTTTCACCCGGATGGCAATTTCTCCGGCTTTGTATCCCATCTCGAAGAAATCCCAACCTAAGGCAGCGCAGGCACCAAGACGCGTGGAGAGAAGAAACCCTCCGAAGAGAGGGATGACGTTTTCTCCGGCAACGTTTCCCACATCCTGGAAGGATTCATTTATGGTGTTATCTGAAATCTGGTAGATTGCGTCGATTTTCTTGTTGATCAATAATTGAGCGGAATGAAGCACTTGACTCTTGTTGGCGATGGGAACATCCACAACTTCCAGCCCGATTCTTCTCGCCTCTTCTCTGGTGAGTTCCAGGTAGAATTCCGAGTTTATCTCTGATGGCGTCCACAGGGTTCCAACTCTCTTCGTCCCTGGGATGACTTCTTTGATGAATTCCAGGCTTTGCCTGATGGGTCCCCGGGATTCGACGCCAGTGACACTGGTCATATGGTCGTCAGCGGATTTTCCTGCTCCGGCGAGGTAAGGATTGGCTACAGATGAGAATATGATCGGGATCTCATGGGTCGCGATCAGGGCTGCCTGAAGGCATGGAGTCGAAAGGGCAATAATCATATCCACCCGCATTTCCACAAACTCCTGGGCGATCCTCTGGACCTCAGGAGTGCTCCCGTTTCCGTTCCTGATCTCAAGCCGGATATTTATACCGTCCTGCAAACCGTTATCCCATAAAGCCCGGACTACTCCTTTTCGGACGTCGTTGAGATGAGGAGCATCATTAAACTGGAATATGCCAATGGTGTAGAGGTTTTCATGGTCTTTCCTGCCGCAGACTATACAGATTAGCGAAATCAGAAGCAGAGCTAAGATTTTTCTCATTTCTGTTTTCTACTTTTTAGCTGAGTTTGTTCATCCCAAAGTATATCCATCACAGTCCTTTTTCGCAAGCTTTCCGAATCAGGGTCAGACTTTCAGAACTTCACTAATATAATAATTGGAATCTAACTCTTTCAGAAAATCAAGGTCTAAATTTAATTCTAATTCCACGGCAATCTGGTCAAAATAGCCTCAATCGAAGTTACTGAAGTTTTGGAAGCCTGACCCCGATATTTTTTTTTGGTATAATTTTGGCGATGGCGCGTTATTACATAGGCACGGCTGGCTGGAGCTATAAAGACTGGGAAGGCATCGTCTATCCCGAAAAAAAACCTCAAGGATTCCACCCTCTCTTCTTATTAGCGCGTTCTATAAACATTGTCGAGATCAACAGCACATTTTACAGGCCTCCTGCCATCCGGATGTCTCTATCCTGGATCAAAAAAGTCGCCGACTTTCCTGAGTTTATTTTCTCGGTCAAGCTCCATCAGGTCTTCACTCACAAGAGAAAAGACTTCTCCCAGAAGGATGTGGATGAATTCAAATTCGGGATCGAGCCGCTCAGGGCCAAAAACAGGCTGGCATCCATTCTGATCCAATTCCCCTGGTCCTATATCAATACCGGTGCGCATACAGACTATCTAGTCAACCTGTTTAAACTGTTCGAAGGCTTTCCTCTGGCTCTGGAAGTGAGGCATTCCTCATGGGATACCCCGGGCTTTTACAATCTTCTTTCAGAGTACAAAGTGTGCTTCTGCAACATTGACCAGCCGATATTCCGAAACTCTATCCGTCCCAGTTCCATCGCTACCAATCCCGATTTTTCCTACGTGAGGCTGCACGGACGAAACTATCAGAATTGGTTTAAAAAAGACGCCGGCCGGGATGAGCGGTATAATTATCTCTACGCTAAGGAAGAGCTGGAAGACTGGGTCAAGAGAATCAAAGAGCTGGGGAATAAAAGTCAGAAAATCTTTGTCATAACCAACAACCACTACAGGGGTCAGGCGCTGGCCAACGCTCTCCAGATAAAAAACATGATCACCAACGAAAAGCTGGAGATACCCTTCCCCCTGATCAAACAATATCCGGTGTTGAAAGAAATTGCCGAGAAATTGGCGAGCGGCCAGCTCGACCTGTTTGGAGAAGAGGAAAAAGAAGCCTAATGTCGGTATTCTAACTTTTTTTACTTTTTACCTTTTGAACTTGTCTCAAAGTAACAGGAATTGAATGAAAAAGAAGATTCCACAATGTCATTGCGGGCGCAGCGTGGCAATCCCGCAGGAAAAAATGAGATTGCTTCACTGCGTTTGCAATGACAAATAATCCCATCACCGGGGGATAAAATTTACTTATTACTTTCCAGTATCTCTCGAAGCGCTTGCTCCATTTGCGGATAGCGGAAGCTGAACCCGGCCTCGAGAAGACGCCTGGGTGTAACTCTCTGGCTCACCAGGAGCATCTCCCCTGCCATTTCTCCCAGGAATAGCCGCAGCATAAAACCCGGAGCCGGAAGCCAGGAGGGCCTCTTCAAAATCTTCCCCAGAAGACGGGCAAGATCCTTCTGGATGAGCGATTCGGGCGCAGTCAGGTTAAAAACTCCCTGAAGATCTTCTCTTTTGAGAAGAAAAAGGATAGCCTCCAGTTCATCAGCGAGATGAATCCAGGCAAACCATTGCCTCCCGCTTCCCAGGGAACCGCCGGCAAAAAAACGAAAGGGTTTCAGGAGACGCAGAAAAGCTCCTCCATCCCGGCCGAGAACGACTCCGGACCGGATGACAACGCGGCGCACGTTCAGGGATTCAACCTTCTGGGTGGAAAGCTCCCATTCTTTTGCGATATCGGCAAGGAATCCCTCACCAGGAGACGAGTTTTCATCGATGAGTTCGTCGGCCTGCGAGCCGTAATAACCAACAGCCGAAGCCTGGATCACGACCTCAGGTTTTTTCTCGACTGACTCTACAGCCTCAACGACTGCCCGGCCGGCATCAAGTCTGCTCTGGAGGATAGACTGTTTCTTCTGGGGAGTCCAGCGTCCGGAACCGATATTCTCACCTGCCAGGTTGACGATTCCCCATGCCCCATCCACAAAGTCCAGCCAGCTTTCAGCCGATTGGCCGTCCCATCTGGCCACGGTTGCCTTGTTTCCAAAAAGTTTTTTCCCCTTCTCAAGGCTCCGGGTGAGGGCAACGACTTCATACCCTTCTTCTGCCAGACGGAAGCAGAGGGCTTTCCCGATAAAACCTGTCGCACCGGTGACTATGACTCGTTTCATTCGCGGTTCACCAAAAATTGAAGCATGTCACTTTCTTCGTTGCCAGCTCGATCATTTTGAGAAAAATTTCTCAGCCGGCTTTTCCTCCATAATGATTGAAAAAGGCGAATTTCTCAAGAGGCAACCTCTGCGGTCTCTCCTTTTCCCATCCGACCTGCTTCTCGGAAAGAGTCGGGCTGATCTCCTCAGAATGCCTGCCCACGATGATCAAGGTTATGACTTTATACTCTTCTGGGATGCCCAGGATTTCCCTCGTCTTTTTGGGGCTGAAGCCGGCAATCGGGTGAGCCACCAGCCCCAGCTCAGTCGCTCTCAGGATGAGAAGGCCAGAGGCCAGCCCGCAATCGAACTGGTGATACTCCCGGTCCTTTATCATGCAGTCATCCTCTTTCCTGCTGAAAACAGCGATGATCATCGAAGCGGCGTGAGCCCACTTGTTTCCCTGGGATAAAGCTTCCCTCATCTTCATCAGAATGTCCGGGTCATAGACATAGACGAACCGCGTCGGCTGGTTGTTGAAGCAGGATGGAGCCAGGCTCGCGCTCCCGGCCAGGTCCTTGATCAGATCTTCGGTAATCTCCACAGGAGCCAAGGAGCGGAAAGCCCTCCTTTCCTTTATAGCTTGACTTACGTCCATCGCAGCACCTCAATCAAAGAAATTTCAAGGTTAAGTATCCAGCAAAATTTCAAGCGATAAGGTGGCTTATGAATTTTTCACTGCCCTCTCTCAAAACTAGATGAAAACTTCTGAGGTCACACGGTGAACTTATCATAGTCAAAACGACAAGGTCAACGTCATCTACCATAAATAAAGATATATCCACGGAAATTGCCACACAGTCAGCAATACCTCCAATAAGAGTAAAAGTCTTGCTGATTTTTGATGCTTCTCGGCTTTTCTATGTCTTCAGAGCCTTTCTTCAGCCATTTTGAACTGAACTTGACATCCTTGGATATCATGTTTTAACATCCATGACGATGGAATGAGCCGAAATCTGGGTATGAACGCTCATTCGACCTTTGCAGCGGAAAGGCAAATTTTTCTCAATCAGATCCAACCAGGATTTCGTTCAGTAAGAAGAAGCGGAAAGGGCCCATTCGTTATTACCACGAATTTCCAGGCTTGTGCTCAGTGTTTTCAAATAAAAAAGATTGTATAACGGAGGCGAGAATGAAAAGAAATTGCTTCATGGTTGGATTCTTTATTATCGTTTTACTCTTCCTCCATAGAACTTTACCTTCCCAGGAGACATCGGTCACTATCACTCCAGACAAGAATGTTTACTACCTGGACACAGACTATTCACCTGAGTTTTCCATCGGAGCAGACCCTGGAGTCGTTATCGTCGTCGAAGTGGCCACAGAAAAAAAGATCCTCATCGATCAGGAAAGTCAGAAAGATGAAAATTTCTTCTCCAGCTATTATGGGAACAATACGATCGGAGGAGAAGAAATCAAGACCGACGATAAAGGTGAAGCCACTTACTATATCCCGGATGAGGCCTGGGAGGTATTGGTCGGGAATAAGGACATTCTTACTCTCTATTACCGGGCATATGTCATCGTCCCCTCCGGTGACGAGGACATCGAGGACGAGATAAAATGGGGAACACTCAGCGTTAAGAACTGGGAGGATGCTCCTTCCGTCTCCGCGTTCAAATCACAAGAAGTAGCCAAGGCCTACGAGCACCTCAAAAAAGCTCAAAAAATGTACCTTGAGGAGAATTATGAAGATGCGGCTAAAGAATTCAAGGCTGCCTTCGAGTCATACGATCATCCAGCCTTCATCTACAACTATGCGGCCTGCTACTTGAAAATCGCCATTAAGTATTTCGACAGCTATGTTGACTTGGGCCATATAGATAATAGAGTCTCTGCCAAAGAGCTGGAAGAAGCTAAAAAGCTGGTGGACAAGCTGAGGAAAGCTTTCACAAGCTCGGGTAGTAAATAATTTTTCTTTCATCCTTATTTTTTGGACAATATCAGGCTCATCAATCGCTCTCCTCGCTCTTTCTCCCGAAGAGAAAGAGGAGTCTTATCCTGTTTGTATAAACCGACATTCTCCTCAAAAACCGGCTTCACTGGGCAAAATGAAACTTTTTGGGCTCCGTAAACGTATAACAAAAGTAAGACCAATTGAACTCTAGGCAGATTTTAAGTAATGTAATATCTTTGCCATCAAAACGATACACTCCAAGGGAAAACAAAAAAAGGAGAGTTCATGAAAAAAGCAGTATCTTTCTTATCCTTAACTGTATTCCTTCTGATCTTTTCCAGCGGAATCTCGTTGTGCCAGCGGGTCGACCTGAGCGGCACTTGGATCGGTGAAACAGAAGTGCCCGATGCCTTTGAACCGGATAAAGTCACCCTGGTCCTCGAAAAAATCAACGGTGAATACAGAGGAACGGTGACTGACTCGATGGGAATGGCCCAGGAAGCGGAACTTGAAAATCTCGAGATCAAAGGAAACGAGCTGAAAGCCAACTTTATTGTCTTTGACGGGTATGAGTACACAAGGATTAATTTCGTGCTGACCTT
>SMTZ1_10011676_pt1 | contig 10906 bp, 11 predicted proteins | sample DeeMarSWOR136_30_FD_25667 | JGI IMG/M metagenome (IMG submission 25667)
GCCGGCGGGCACTCTTCTAGGTAGAAAATATCGCACTCGCCCACCACCTCATGATACATGTAAAGCCGCGATGACTGCCGCCAGTTGGTCACCTGAAATCTATCGCTGGTATAGGTCTTACCCTTGAATAGAATCCGGGCGCAGGTGATCTCAGGGTACTGCCAGGAATAGGGCAAAAAGTTCACCAGTTCCTGCAAAAGAGCGTCAAGAGAATACATATGTCGTTCAGCTAACTGCGAGACCCCGTAAAGGCAGTTCAATTCCTTAATGCGCTCGCGCAGCGCCGCCTCTACCTTCTCAGGTTCTATTTCGCTGGGAAACGGTATACGCCACAAAAGAGCCAGGTCTTTAGAGGGAAAAGGCAGACGCGGGCCGCCGGCTGAAGATGAGGAATTTTTCTTATTTTCCATCGGACTCCCTCATTTTATTGCCTATTTTTCATAGGCAATATTAGTGCATTTATTCCGTATTTACATCACCCATCCTATCAGTTAACTTGAAAGTAGTCAAGCTTAGTCTCGACCAAAGGAGGTTAACATGCAACCTCAAGCTCTCGATGACATCCTGGAAGGGCGTCGCAGCCAACCGAACCAGCTGATTGAAGTGCTCCAGGACATTCAGGAAAATTTCGGCTACATTCCCAAAGAAGCCATAAAGTCCGTGTCCAAAGAGTTGGGGGTGCCGCTTATAGAAGTCTACCGTGTGGCTTCCTTTTACAAGGCCTTTAGATTAAACCCCTCTGGCAAGCATGTACTGACTATGTGCACCGGCACCGCCTGCCACGTGCGGGGCGCCCATCTTCTCCTCGACCATGCCATTGACCAACTCGGGATTAAACCGGGCGAGGTGACCCCCGATGGTCTTTTCTCCATTGAACACGTCAACTGCCTGGGTGCCTGCGCCTTAGGGCCAATAGTCGCCGAAAACGGGTCATATCATCAACACATGACGCCTAGCAAGCTCCGCAAGCTTATCGAAACCCTCAGCAAAACGGGGGATGTTCAACATGCCCAGGCTTAATAGCTACCGCGAGCTGGAACACCTGCGCCAGCGGCTCCGGGAACAGCGCCAAAGCATTACCACCACGGTAATGGTCTGCGGAGGTACCGGCTGTCGAACATCCAATTCCCAGGCCGTCATCGATGCCGTCAGGGATGAACTAACCAGCCAAGGGCTGGATGATAACGTGCGCCTATGCGTCACCGGTTGCCACGGCTTTTGCGAACAGGGCCCCGTTATTATCATCGAGCCAGTCAACATATTCTATTGCCACGTCTCACCAGAAGACGCCTTCGAGATTGTCTACCAGACGGTGATGAATGGTGAAGTGATTGAGCGCCTACTCTACGAGGACCCGGTATCAGGCAAAAGATTCCGCACCGAATCGGAAGTCCCCTTCTACAAAGCGCAAGACCGACGGATATTATCCCAGAACCTCCTGGTTGACCCCTGTTCTATTGAGGATTACATAGCAGCCGGTGGCTATTCGGCTCTTCCCAGAATACTTAACGGCATGTCCCCAGAGGATATTGTGAATGAAATTAAAGCCTCGGGCCTTCGGGGACGTGGCGGTGGCGGCTTCCCCACCGGGCGCAAATGGGACGAGTGCCTGGAGGCGCCCGGTGACGAAAAATACGTAATCTGCAACGCCGACGAGGGCGACCCCGGGGCCTATATGGACCGGTGCGTCCTCGAGGGTAACCCACACCTAGTTTTAGAGGGCATGATGATCGGGGCACAGGCCATCGGTGCTCGAAAAGGGTACATCTACGTGCGCAACGAATATCCGCGGGCTCGTCCTTCTCTTTCGATGTAGATATAGCCCGGGGCGGTGGGGCCTTTGTCTGCGGAGAATCAACTGCCCTAATGGCCTCCATCGAAGGTAAAGTCGGCGAGCCCCGTCCCAAAGACGTCCACACCGTGGTGGACGGCCTTTATCACCAGCCCACCATCCTCAACAACGTCGAGACCTGGGCCAACGTCCCGTCCATTATTTTAAATGGGTCGTCATGGTTCGCTTCGAGGGGGACAAAAAATAGCAAGGGGACCAAGATCCTGGCTCTAACCGGTCGCATCAAGAACACCGGCCTGGTTGAAGTGGCCATGGGCACCTCAATCCGTGAGGTGGTGTTTGATATCGGCGGCGGAGCGACTAATGGCAATCCGATAAAAGCGGTCCAAACCGGCGGGCCATCGGGCGGCTGTCTCCCCCTGGACAAGTTCGACCTAGCCGTCGACTTTGACGTGCTCGCCGAAGCCGGCTCCATGGTCGGTTCGGGCGGTATGGTGGTGATGGATGAGGAGACCTGTATGGTGGACGTGGCCAAGTATTTTCTGGAATTCCTGCAAGACGAGTCCTGCGGCAAGTGCCTGCCCTGCCGGCTTGGCATTGACCGCATGCTCGAAATCATCACCGATATAACCGAAGGCCGCGGCAGAATGGAACAGCTTGACCTCCTGGAGGAGTTGGCCGATACGGTTTCCCAGACCGCCCTGTGTGGTCTCGGTAAGACCGCACCCAACCCGGTACTTTCCACCCTGCGTTATTTCCGTCCCGAATATGAAGCTCATATAAAGGAAAAGAAGTGCCCGGCGGGGGTTTGTAAAGCCCTGATTGCCTACTCGATTGACCCCGATAAATGCAACGGCTGTGGTGTCTGTGTACGTGGGTGCGTGCACGGGGCAATTACTGGGGAGAAAAAACAGGTGCATGTTATTGATGACCAGCTCTGCCAGAGATGCGGTATCTGCCGCAGCGAGTGCAAGTTTGATGCCATTCGAGTGACTTAAGACTTAAGAAAGTGAGGTGGCGGGATGCTACAATATGTCGATGTCAGCATAGACGGGGCTATCATTCACGCCGTCAAGGGGACCAGTGTTCTCGACACCGCGGTTGAATACGGCATCTGCATTCCTCATCTCTGCCACGTCCCCTACCTGTCCGATATCGGCGCCTGCCGCCTTTGCATTGTTGAACATGTAGTAAACGGCCATTCCGAGATTACCACCTCCTGCACCTTAAACGTGGAAGAGGGCATGGTGATTATGACTAACACGGACAGGATTCGGAAACTACGCCGCAACCTCGCCGAGCTACTGGTAGCTCAAGCACCCAATTCACGTGCCATTCAGGACATCGCCCTGCGCTGCGGGGTCACGGAGGTCCGTTATCCATTCCGTAACGAGGACTGTGTTTTGTGCGGGCGTTGCGTGCGGGTTTGCGCCGAAGTCTGGCAGGCGCGGGCCATCGGCTTTGTTGGACGGGGCAAGAACCGCCACGTGGAATACGCCCTCGGCGTCCGTCCCGACTTCTGCAAGCAATGCGGTAATTGCGTCCAAATTTGCCCTATGACCATTCCTCCCTGCGACGGCCCCATGAAGCCTGGTGAAGAATATCTCTGCCGAAAATGCGAATCACAACTCATGGAAGAGATACCAGGCAGCTGTTCATGGTGCAAACTGGGCGAAGGTTTCGGCTGCGGCCGCTATGTATAGAAAATCAACCGGATAATTTCGTCATATAACCCAGCTTGAAATACTTATGCAACCGTCATAACTCAATATCTCGAAAGATAAACAAGGCTTAATAGCTGACTTGTCAATAGAACGTCGAAACTGGCCCTCATAAGCCTTTGGTCGTGGGTTCAAATCCCTCCGCTGCCAGTTTTTTGTCTCTAACTTCACAAAATCGGCATTATGCAGTCATCAACAATCTAGACGTTTGTGACCCTAGAGTCACAATTCACTAGTAATGTTACTATTCTAATCCATATATCTGCTTTGGTGTAAGGAACTTTGGAAACCTGTCTAGTAACTTCAAACGAACCATGTAGCAGAAGTGACAGGCATCAACATAATTATCCTCATGCTTAACTTGATATTCTCTAGCCAGGAGAGCAGGGCCTCCTCTAACCAATGGACTACATATTGGATGTGAACCAACATCATATTTCTTAACCATCTCTGATAGCGGTTCTTCCCATGCATTACCCATACTTAGCCCCTGACACAGATGGACATTACCGTAAGGGTCTAAATGGACTCTTTTTGGAGATTCAAGATCTTCATACGGACATTCGGTAAAGTCTTCCCAGCATCTCTGCGGGAGATCCGCTGATAATTTTTCCACGGCCCTCCCCCTAAACATGGTACTGCCGCCAACGATTGGCTTTCCTTTATCCCGCCCTTTATCTACATCTGTTGTGACCGAAGGTTTTTCAATACGGATTTCTTTAACAGGCATGTTCAATTTTAAAGCGACTTTCCGGGCACGGATAGCCGGGTTTTCAGTCTCATCTTCGCAATGATATGGATCATTGCTTATACTAAGATCCGCAATTCCCAGTTCATAAAGAGGTTTCAGCCAGATTTCGATATCCTTATCATCTGTAGCAAAATAGGTATTGGTTACTATACCTACCTGGAATCCCATATTTCGAGCCATTTTAACTCCCTCAAGCATTATAGGATAGAACAGAAATGGCTCTCCTCCCTCAAAGTATATCCATTCTATTGTGCCAATTTTAGTTGCTTCACCAAGAAGCTTGTGGATCTGTTTTGAAGTAAAAGTGCCTGGAGCACTCGGGCCGCTATATACAAAACAATGGTCACATTCCAAATTGCACATGTAAGTTAGCAGAAAATGGAGTCCTGTTAACATGATCCTCTCCTTTCAGCGTATACGGATATTTTCGTACAATTCACCGAGAACTGCAATATTAATCTAGCCTGAATGAAAATATAATTCCTAAGAGAAGATCGGGGAATAAAATGAGTGATCGTGCATTGGTTGGAAATTGTACAATTTGTTATAAAGTGCAATTAGACGTAAGCCTTTGGTCGTGGGTTCAAATCCCTCCGCTGCCAGTTTTTTTATATATAGTCCCCAGATGCTCCAGTAGTCGGGGAATTTGAAGAGTAAAGTATTTTATTCTACAATATCAGCACGCTTGCGATGTATTGGATGGCGTCTGAAAATTGCATAACATAAGTAGACTTAAATGGTTGAGATTATCAAAGCTGAGGAACAGCATATACCCTATATAGGGAAATTGTGGCTAGAATTCATCCGTTTCCATCAGGATATCGATCCCATTTTCACACTTTGCGATGACGCGTTGTCAGGTTTTGAAAAGGAAATGGTGCGCCGGCTAATGAAGTCGCCAGACGGCCTTGTGCTAGTAGCGCTGGATAAAGAGCGAGCTGTAGGATACTCCCTATCAGAAATAAAGGGGCCTTCAAAAGGATTAAAGCGCGATAACTATGGATATGTTCATCATATCGCCGTCACCGCAAACTATCGCCGCAGGGGTATTGCCGAGAAAATGCTCGACGAGATTATGAAGTGGCTTCAGTCAAAAAACCTCGAACGCGTTGAGCTTGATATTACGACAAGGAATCAGGTAGCTTATTCGTTCTGGGAAAAACACGGGTTCGTGGACTACATGCGCACGTTATATCGGAAAATTTAACGGGTAAGTTTCACAATTGCTAAACCACCTAGATGTAAACTGACCCACTACCAAGACCTTTGGTCGTGGGCTCAAATCCCTCCGCTGCCAGTTTTTTATTGATTTAAGATTTGGGTATCCCTATCCACCTCGGTGTTCTTCATATATTGCTGATAGGCTTCTCCGTACTTCTCAAGGCAGCCCCGTTCTTCAGGAGCTACAGAATTATTGAACAGGATCATGAACACAACTGTAAGCAATAGAAAAAGCCATGAAGCAGTAGCTATACCCACCCCGATCAACTGAAATAACATGGTGAGATAGATAGGATGTCTGGAATAGCGGTATATCCCTTTGGTAACAGGCTCGTCAACTGGTGTAGCAGCCCAGGGGAAAATAGTGGTTAGATAAACAATTTCTGCTAATAAGAAGACGGCGAGGCCAGTATAAAACCAAGCCGTCCCTAATTTTAGTGGTAGGGACACAGTATAGATAAAGAGGAGAATAAGAAAAGCCAGGGAAATGGTATTTACTATCCTTTCATTCTTATTACGGTAAACATCAGACGGGGCTTCAGAGAACTTCTTCTTCAAATGAGCGTTAAATTGTGTTGCCAGCATTGGTGGCGCCATATGTAAAAATAAGCCAGCAATCACAAAAATCCAAGCATTCCAAACTCCTATTTCAAAGGCCGGTACAAGTGACATAGTTCACCTCCTCAATTTTCCAAGTTATTTTTAGGTATTCCTATCCATCTTGGTGTCTTGTCCATGTATTCACGGTAGGAATCTCCATACTTTTTTAGGCAGTCAAGTTCTTCAGGATTAGCCAATATAAAACCGGCGATTATCCATAAGATCGAAAATAATAAGAAAATCCAGGAGGCAGTAGCTATACCCAAGCCCAGAAAGAAAAGAACATCAGCGAGATACATCGGGTGTCTGGAATAACGATATAGTCCTCTGGTAACCGGTTCATTATGTGGCGTGGTGGCCCAGTTTACCAGAGCTATCGCCCCTGTAACCAGCCCTAGTAAAGTAACAGGAAGACCTATATGAAACCATATAGTCCCCAATTTCAGCGGTACAAATATGGTATATATCAGGATAAGAAAAGTGAGCAGCTTCGTGAAGCCAGGGATTACCCTCTGCGTATTGGATAGGTCTAATTCTTCATCATGGGTAGTACCTCGCTTACTAGCAATGTAGAATAGGAAAGGAATAGCCAGCGCTTGATAAACAGTTAAAATCCATGCATTCCATACACCTATTTCAAAAGCCGGCACTAGTGACATGGTTCGCCTTCTTTCTCAGGCATTTAGGATTTCGGTATCCCTATCCATCTTGGAGTCTTGTTCATATAAACACGATAGGCGTCTCCGTAGAATTTGAGACAATGGCGTTCTTCAGCATCTATCCATAAAATTGGCAGAATTAAAAATACAACGGAAAGCAGTAAAAAAACCCAGGAGGCTGTAGCTATGCCTACTCCTAAGAGTAGAGGAAATAGAGAGAGTTGCATTGGATTCCTGGAATAACGATATATTCCTGTGGTAACAAGCTTGTCAGTTGGGGTGGTGGCAAAGCCCACATAAACCATTGCCTGTGATATTAAACCTAACAGATAAATAGGAAGGCCTATATAAAACCAAACTGTACCCAGCTTTAACGGTACGAAAATAGAGTATATAATCACGAGAAGATATACTATATGGAGGGAAAGGAGTGCGATCTTCTGTGTCTTGTTAAACTTGGCAGTGTAATCATCCCCCTCCTCTCGACCTTTAGGAATTACATTTAGAGGTTCCAAGAATATTGGCATTAGTAGCCAAATCATAAAAATCCAAGCATTCCAAATACCTATTTCAAAAGCTGGGATAAGTGACATTGTTTACCTATATCCTTTCAAAGTATCGCGATTATAGCACCGACATTGTCTTGAATCTATACATATGATTGGATTACAGCTAGAATTTTTCCAACAAAGCTATTGACCTTCTCCCCTATTCTCATGTATCCTCTCGCGTAACTCAGAACAGAAGAAGGAGAGGTTCAATGTCCACTACAATTAAACAGGCAATCGATGGATTTTTATTAAACTGCAAGGTAGAGGGTAAGTCCTGGGGAACGATTGATTGGCACGCGGATAAACTCAAAGGCTTCCATTTTTCCGGAACAATACCCGCCCGCACTTTTCTTATACGTCATGCTATAATTAATCATAGCCCATCGGGTTGAAAAGTGGGGGCATTCTCTGACTAATTTGTTCCCCGCTAGTTCTCGCCAGCAGGTAGGAAGGCTATGGAAGAGCTTACCCTAGTCAAAGACCTCGCTATCATAATGGTAGTGGCTGGTGGTGTCACGCTTTTGTTCCGCTGGCTGCGCCAGCCGGTAATACTGGGCTATTTGATTGCCGGGGTGCTCATTGGGCCCTACACATTTCCGGTGCCGCCCGTCAGCGACGTCCACACCATAAGCCTGCTGGCTGATATCGGCATTATCCTGATTCTCTTTGTCATAGGCCTTGAGTTCAGCTGGAACAAGATCCGTGAGGTTGGACTCTCGGTGGTAATGATTGGCGTTATCGAGATTACTACCATGATTTGCCTGGGATATTGCCTAGGTCTGCTGATGGGCTGGTCATCTACAGAAGCCATCTTCCTCGGCGCTGCCCTGCACATAAGCAGCTCAGCCATCATCGTTAAAATACTGAGTGACACGGGAAAACTGGGGCAGCCGTCATCTAGGCTTGTCGTTGGTATCCTGGTAGTCGAGGATTTTGCCGCCATAGCCATCATCGCTGTGCTATCTGGTATAGCTACCACTGGTACCGCTGGTTTTGGTGATATAGGCTCACTGTTACTGAGGCTGGTCCTATTCATCGTGGTTTCGCTGGTCTTCGGGGCCATATTGGTACCCCGAATTATTAGCTTCGTCCATCGTTTTCGTTCTAATGAGGCCCTGCTTATCATTAGTCTAGGGCTATGTTTTGCCATGGCCTTGATAAGTGATTCTCTGGGATTATCGGTAGCCGCCGGCGCCTTCCTCATGGGAGCTATAGTCGGCGATACCAAGCATTCTGAGGCTATCATCGGTATACTGACGCCAGTACGGCAGATGTTCGCCGCCCTCTTTTTCGTGGCTATTGGCATGCTAGTCAATATCTTCGAGTTCCGGGAGTTCATCGTCCCCGCTATTATCGTTTCCAGCGTCTTCATCCTTGGCAAAGTCATCAGCAATACCGGGGCCACCTTTATTTCCGGGCGCAGCGGGCGGACTTCGCTGGAGGTGGGCATGAGCATGCCCCAGATGGGAGAGTTCTCGCTGGCTATCACCAAGGTGGGTGTTGACCGCGGTGTGGTCATGTCCAGCCTCTACCCGGTGATTGCTCTCTCCACCGCCCTGACCTCGGTGACCACGCCCTATATCATGCGCTCGGTGGGCTTTGTCGCCCGCTTCCTCGACCGCCGCTCGCCGGGGTTGCTCAAGATATACGTCTCCCGGCTGGCGGACTGGTTTACGGCGCTCAGGTCCGCCTTTACCCGCCGTACCCCCGCCGCCCTGGCCATCCGGCATTCCATTAAGAACATGGTCATCAACCTCTTAATCGTGATGGTCCTTATCAGCGCGGGCACCTTCAGCCTCGGCTTCGTCGACGATCTGGCCCGGCTCACCAGCATTCGCCCCGACATTATCGGTCTCCTTCTGGGTTTCGTGGTAGTGATGCTATGCGTGCCGTCGTTCGTGATTATCTGGCGGAACGTCTGCAGCTTGGTTGACGACCTAGTCGAACACGTGATTATTCCCCGCGTTTCGGCCGAGGTGTGGAAGACGGAAACATTGCACGTCCTCCTGCGCGACAGTATCGTGATTTTACTGGCTATCTTTGCCGGGGTGTGGTTCAGCCCCTTAATTATCGGGGTGCTCAAGTTCGGGGTTTCCGGCTGGGCCATTCCCGCCCTGCTCTTAGCCGTCTTTATCTATCTGGCGGTCCGCTCGCTTTCCGATATCCATGAACAGCTCGAGGAAACCTTTAGACAGACTCTTCTGGGAGAAGAATATTTGTCTACCTCGCAAACAGCGACTCTCCTCGGTATTCATCGTGATGAAGTAGCCAGGCTGGCCCGTAAAAAGGAATTGCCGGCGATAAGAATAGGTCATCGCTGGTACATCGATAGGGCTGAGGTAGAGAAGCTTAAAAAAACCATTAAGCCGCCGACCAAAGATAGCAAACGCCCTGATAGTCAAGATTCAGGTAATATAAAGGGTGAGCATCATGACTAACGCTAGTCTAAGTCCAGTCTCAATACAGGCATTTGCCCTCATAAGCCTTTGGTCGTGGGTTGAAATCCCTCCGCTGCCAGTTTTTTATCTTTATCTGTACAAAACAGGCAATCGTAAAACGACATAGATAACGACGAACTACTGTCACGAACACATACCCTTTCTACGTTGAGTAAAAGCCCGCCCATACGCCGCTGAAAAAGCGGCGGGCGTTGATGCCCAACACCCGGGTATCATAGCCCCCTTCCTGCACAACCAGCGTCGGCAGGCGCAGCGAGCCAATCATCCTGCCCACCGCCTCAAAGTCGTCAGCCTCAAGGCTCCAGCTGCCCGTTGGATCTTCCTTGGCCGTATCCAGACCTAAGGCCACAATGAGAAACTGCGGCCGGAACCTCTCCACCCTCCTCAGCGCCTCACTGAGAACCTGTTGGTATCTCTGGCCGTCGAGCTCTTCGGGCAACGGTATGTTCAAGTTATAACCCTTGCCGGCACCGTCTCCCCTCTCGTCGCTGAAGCCGCTGAAGTAGGGATAAGCGAAACGCGGCTGCCCGTGGAGCGATATGGTGAGGCGTGGTGATAGTCAATATCTAGGATGCAGACCTTGCCGTAGGTGCTCAAATGCTGTGCGGCTATGGCCACTGAATTGAAATAGCAAAAGCCGCCGAAGGCACGACGCTCGGCATGATGGCCAGGTGGCCTCACCAAGGCGTAAGCCAGACGGTAACCCTCCAGTATCTTATCGGCGGTGGTCAGGGCACAGTCAACCGCCCTCTTGGCGGCCAGATAGGCGTTGCCGTTTATCGGGGTAAAGGTATCAATGCAGTAATAGCCGGCGCGGACGGGCAGCTCTTTAGGCGGGCGAGCGACATTACGGATGGGAAAGACGTAGGGGTAGATTGATTCCCCCGGCCCAAGGTTGGAGCAGACCTTCTTGAAGTAGTCGACGAACTGGCCGTCGTGCACACTCTTGATATAGCGCTCGGAGAAGTGGCGGGGGGTGATTTTATTGAATAGCCCCGTCTTGTCCAGCTCCTTTAGGATGGTGTTTATCCTCACCGGAGATTCCACATAGCCCAGCTCTTCGACATGGTGGATGAGGTGGCGGTCATTGATGACGAGCACAATCTGCTTATCGACGGCTATAGTGCGTTTGGGCAGTAGCGGAGCCTCTTT